>Ga0247840_10000749_pt1 | contig 66340 bp, 46 predicted proteins | sample LaCruzMarch2015__FD_192404 | JGI IMG/M metagenome (GOLD analysis project Ga0247840, IMG submission 192404) | Freshwater microbial communities from meromictic Lake La Cruz, Castile-La Mancha, Spain - LaCruzMarch2015_17m | ecosystem: Environmental > Aquatic > Freshwater > Lake | place: Spain... | reverse complement strand
GCCATCGGTCGCGAAACGCCCCCACTCAACTAACGGGGACGTATAAAAACATCTAGGGTATTGAGATTAGCCGTTACGTTACGGTTGTGCAACAATAAATTCCACAAGAATGGTCTCTATTGTTTTATTGAAAGCCCCGCCCAAGAAAAATCCGGACAGAGGGGCGGCCTACGAAAAACGGGCTTAATCCCCTTAGCTGATATTCGCAACAGATTTGCGAATAACCAGTTCCGGATCGAACTGTTTATGTGTAGTAGTCCCTTTAGCTTTTCCGTCTATCCGGTCGAATAAAATAGAAACAGAAGCCTGCATACGCTCAACCAGCTTGACATCAACCGTCGTCAGCGGCGGCGAATAATATTCACTCTCGGGCAGGTTGGCCAACCCAATGACGGAGATTTCTTCAGGAACTTTAATTCCCTTCTCTCTGAATATATTCAATGTTAGCAGCCCCATGTAGTCGTCATGGCAGATGACCGCTGTGGGACGGTTTTTCGAGGAATTTTGCTTCCACAGGTCGGCAAAAGCAATAATCGGCTCTACCAACTGACTCAGGTCGCACAGCGGTAAATCCTCACGGGTCACCCACAGATCTCCAGCATAAAGCCCAGCGGAAATACTTACTGAAATGAAATTTTCCGTTGCTCGAAGCAGTCCAACACGACGATGCCCCTCAGCATAAAGGTGTTCTACGGTGATTTCTGCCGCTTTTTTTAAATTCACACCAATTTCATCAACCCCGCTGTTGTGTGGGTGCCCAAAAAAAACAACAGGAGCCGCCAAATTACGACACCATTCCGCTCGGTCGGAAATATCGCCGTAAACCGGCCCGTAGAGGATCCCCTCAACTTGCTCGGCTTGCATTAAGCGAGCCTGGGCTCGTTCCTCGTCTTTATTTGAGGCGATACTGAGAAGCAGCCGCCGCCCGCCGTTATGTACCTCTGTTTCAAGAGTCTGAAGCATCAACCCGAAAGAACGGTCTAGCAGTCCGTAAGTCAGAATCAGCCCGACATAGCCAGAACGTTTCCCCCTCAGCCGTTGCGCTGTGAGATTCGGAATATAACTAAGATCTAGCGCGGCCTTCAGCACCCGCTCGCGGGTTGCCGAACTGTAAGAAGCTTTCGGTCCGATCCTCCCGGCCAGAATATCTCCAGCGGAAGAAACACTCACTCCCGCCGCACAGGCTACCTCCCGGATCGTCACTTGAGAATACGCTTTCAAAATTGCTCGGCTTTTCATAGAATCACTTAAGTGGGGTCTCTCTTACCTTTGGAAGTTAGCCTAACTTATTCATAAAAACCACGTTTTTTTACAGCCATGCAACGCACATGCTTGTTTTGCAGCTTTAGGCCTGTGTCTTTGGCTTGATAAAGGCTGGCCGTGGACGATCTGTAAACCGCCGGTCGGAGTGCTGAGCCATCCGCAACAGGTCTCTGATCGACACTCGGCTTTACAGTAGGCTCATCGTCGGCAGAGGCCAGCGCGTTTTCTTCCGGTAAGAGGCAGCCCCCCGTCGGAGCTGACGAAGAACTTACACCAAGACCGTTTTTATGAATAATTCAGGCTAGAGCCATGATTTCAGGAACAATTCTAAATGCGTCCATCCACAAACATTCAGACCCACGCAGGCCGGTTCACTGCCAGTAAAAGTATTTTTTGTTTGCATAAAATTCACGCTAACCGTAACGTTATGGTTCCTTTGACAAAGAGCTTCGGTAAAGTATAGTAAAAGCCCAGAGAGGAAAAACGTATGAGAGCAATGAAAACGACAGTCGCCATCGGCTTCATTATCATCGCCGCAGCCGCCATCAGTTCGGCCGGAGTCATTCTTACAGATGACTTCAGCGACGGCAACCGCACCAGCACGCCCAATGGCGGCGCTTGGTACAAGTATGGAAACACCACACTGACAACCACATCAAACCTGTATCTGGCGACAACAAGCGGAAGCCTTGCCCGGGGTGCAGAAGTAAACTTCGGCGCACAGACGCTGTCTATGGGGGATAAACTCTCCGTCCGTTTTGATATGATGCAGAACACGGTCAGCAACTCAATAGACCGGGTGAGAATCGGACTCTACTATTCCAACGGAACTGCTCTGACCGCCGATACGGCGAATTCGGTTGATAATGCGACCTATACTGGCCGCGTCGGCTATTTTGCTACACTGGACACCCGCACCAGCGGCGCAACCGGAAACGTCACCCTGAGAAACACCCCGTCCACTGTTGTTCAACTGTCCACCGCCGCCGGACAGCTAAACCTGGGCAGCAGCAACGTGAATGTTTTTGATGCCAGCTGGGATTCCGTGGTCTGGAGCATCACACGCACCGGTGCGACTGAATACACCATCGCCATGTCCGTCAATGGCGGGGCCGAAAAGAGTTGGGTTCACAGCTCCGGCGGCGAAATGACCGACACCTTTGACACCTTTGTGCTGTTTGAAACCGGCGGACAGTCTTCGTTCACTATAGACAACTTCATCGTCGAAAAAATACCCGGTGGAATGTAGCGAGATTTCAGAACCCCGGCGCACACTCGCACCCCCGGGAATCAGGAGTCGCTGTTAATAAATTTTGTAAGTTCTGCCATACAGGACAGAAAATGAAAACGAAAAGTGTAGTATGCCGTCAGGTTCTCTTTTTAGGCCTGTTAGCCGCCGTCACAAGCCCCTTCGCAAACGCTGCCCAGATCCAATTCAGCAGTATGGATGCTTTTTTTGACGGCAACCCCACGCGGACGACCTCTACAACTCTAAGCCAAGGTGTTTTGAGTGCCTTTTATGGCTCAGATGTTTTCGGCACAGCCAAGTCGGGCACCATAACGCTGGACGTGGCGGGGTTGACACTCGATACCGTGAATACGGGCGACGATAAAATCCAGGTGATTATCGGAGTCGACAGCACAGGCGAAACCATCAGCACCCGAGACAGCCAAGGGTCGCCGTTCGGATATTCCGCCGGATGGCGGACTGCCGATGGAGAAAAAGTTATTTTCTACTACAAGACCGGCTCGGTTACTCTTGGTTCCGGCGCAACAAACCGTTGTGCAGTCCGTTTTGATGGGTTTAATTCCTTTCAGATCGGCGGCGGCGCCACAAACGAATTCTATACATACTCCGCAGGAGGGCAGCCTGCCAGCGCCCCAACCAACGCGACCTCCAGCCGCACCTTTTCCAACGGCACACCATTAATTGTCACCGGCTCTACCAACGCCTCTTTATTTGTCAGCAAACTAGCTTTTTCAGTGAGCGTAACTGACGCGTCGCCAGCCCTAGACCAAGCCAGAACCTATTGCTACAGCGGGGAAACATTACACACCGAGATGGGCCCCTATAAAACTCGCTTTGATAAAAATACTTCATGGACCATGCGATCCGTTTTCTTCAATGATAAGTCTATTGCACAAAGCGAAGGAGGTGCCTATCTGCAAACGGTCTTGAACGAAACGCTGACTGCCGCGGAGCTGGCTCAGGTCGGTGGTGAATATTTCCTTGGAACCGGCCACCGCCCTGAACAGGTTGACGTTATGACTGTCAGCGCTTATCAGGACGACACCCTGCTGGAAACCCGCGACGTGAAAACAGATATCTTTGACCTGAACGAGGGGAACCGGCTGGTTGTTCACAAAGAGAGCCGGTTTGTTTCAGCCGTGAACGGAGAGCTTTTAAAAGTTACCTTTGACACGGTAATTACCACCAATGGCATTGAGCAGCACACCCAACTGACCGGCGGCAGCGGCAATATCAATAAAATCTATTTTGTTTATCCCCTCATGCACATTGTGCCTAATGCAACGCAGCACTGGTATGCGTTTGACGGAGGGACTCTGACAGAAAAAGGAGATTTTCTGGATGACGACTCCATGACCCTCAATAAAAATATCACAGGCCTTTTGACCAGCAATCCGGAAACCGGCACCGGTATTTATGTCTACTTCAAGGAGTCCTACAAGAACGGCATCGTCATGATCTGGAATCGCGCCGGCGACAACAAATACTATTACAAATACCCGCATCCGGTTTCGGCCGGGCAAATCATCTCCTATTCCCTTTATATGGAGGGATTTGAAACCTCGGGCCTGTCTATGGAGCCATCCGCAGGGTTTTTGCCACAGACCCGCCCAAGTGGCACAGAAACCATTAACTTTTATGCCCTGCCTGGCCATATCTACACAGGACCCGCCCTGTCCGCCGAACTTTCCTTTACTTCGGACTCAAACAAGCAACCGATTCTTCGATGGAACAACGTTTCCGGAAACGTATACACCATCTCCTCGACCACCAATCTCCTTGCCGGATTTCAACCCTTGGAAACCAATATCCCGTGGACCTGCAACACGTTTACAAGCCAAGCTTATATCACTGAGCCCCAGGCTTTTTATAAAATTGAAGCGCACCCCGCATATTGAGTGAAAAAACATTTTTTAATTGACAATTTGGCAATTTACCGTAACGTTATGGTATGTTAAGTAAAAGCTTCGCCGCAGTGTGCCCCCGCTACCCAAGGGAAAATGTGGAAAAATAATTCAAAATGTATCATTTTTCCCAGCCCAAAGAGCAGAATGGGGGGAGGAAGTATGAGTATGAAAAAAATTATTTATACAACAATAACCTGCATGGTCTTTCAGTTTGCATCGTTTGCAAGTCAGGCGCAAACCAATATTTATACTGAGTTTTCAGCGTATCTCACAAATAGTGTTGCGCTTTTAAATGATGGCCACATTGGAATAGGTCTTCAGATCAACACCTATGTAAAAGTGCCTTCGACACCGCTGACACCTGTGATTTTTTATATCATTAATCATTCTATGGAAAGAGTCGGGCAAGAAGACGATATACCCATTATATCCGATTTTTTAGATGAAGGTTATATCGTTATTACAATGGATTACTTAAACCATCCAAAAGCCATTTCACCCGATTTGGATTGGAGTATACAAGAAATCAGAACCGCAGCAGGCCCCTATTTAGCAGGCTTATCCTATAGAGCAGGCTACAACTATGTTGTGCCCGCCGGTTGTAGAATTAAGCGAGATTTGATCTACTGGTCAATTGATAAGCATGCCTCAAAAGGCACATTTGAATATATCGTCAGCGTGTATAATGATTATGTCGTGCCGAAATTCGGCGCTATCTATGGCTTAACACCCGCTGTAATCATTGAGGATTGTAAAAAACCTGATGGCAGTCCGATTGATTTGGATCTGCGGATGGATATCGTTTATCCATCCCAACCTAGTAAAAAAGTGCCTGTTTTTATGCTGGCGGCATCCTCAGAGGCGCGCAGTTTCACAAGTGGCCTCAACAAATTAAGACCCCACGAGGTGGGCTTTTTAATGAGAGGCTATGCCAGTGTTTGCTATGACCACGAATATATCCCGATGGCAAGAGCAGACCATTATAATTATTTTGCCCCCTTTAGCTTGGCGGGGTGGAACGGGGTGAAGACCCATACAGCGGCAGTACGATTGACACGTATGCTAGCCGACCAGTACGGATATGATAAGGAAAATATAGGCGTAATGGGGCATTCCAAGTCCTCCTATTGCTCCCTGTTATCCTCTCCAAATCCGCAATTAAGAAATGAGGCTGTTCGCTATTCCGGCTTTACCAATGAGACCTATGGCGCACAGCCTTGGCTGACCTATGGGGATGGAACACCTATCAAAAGTGACGTGCAGGTTTGCTATAGCTCAATGGGAGATGGAACAAAAAAACATGCTACAATCGTGAATTCAAATACCTGCCCAAGCGTCATTGCTTGCGGAGATTTAGATCAATATGGCTCATGGGATTATTGGCCGGATGTCCAGGCGACCTATCTGAGATATAACGTTCCACATTTGGCTATGGGAATGATTGGCTTAGGTCATGTTTATGCCTATGGCTACGATGCGGTATTAGGTTTTGACCGCTATAAGGCAACGGGGGATTTCTTTGATTATTATTTGATGAAAGATGCGCAACTGGCGCCGAAAGTTATTTACAGCATACCCCTTGATAAAGAACCCGCATTCTCAATGGTTGAGGGAGATTCTGTTTCTGTAAAATTCACGGCTCCTATGGATCGGTTAACCATTGAAACTGGCATAAAAATAACCGATCAACAGTCAGGGAAGGAAACCGCGGGCAGTTGGACGTCTGTGGCTGGGGATACTCAATGGGTTTGGAATTCCTCTGAACTACAAAGTGGTCAATATTATCAAATACAGATTGCAACAAATGTTGCAGATAAAAATGGAAGATATCTGGAAAATGAGCGCGTGAGCAGCTTTCGGGTTGCGTCAGCTGCACAGGCTAGCAATGTAACTTCTATTCTGATCGACTGCGGCCCTGCTACCGGGTTTACGAACCTGCTGGGCGGAAATGTTTGGAATGGCTGTTTTAGCAACAGCTACACGATCGCCAGCCTGCTGACCACGACCGGCGGCAGCTCAGGTATTTCTTTCCTTTCAGCAGCGAGTGCTGGTTCGGGTTCATGGAATGTGGGCGCAACACCTGACGCCAATCTGAACGACGGAAAATTTGCCTTTAGCTCCGTTACGCAAGACGGGTTCTACTCGGATACCAACGTCAACGCCACCGTGACGCTGGGCGGACTGAGCTCCAATTGCATCTATAATCTTATCCTCTACGGAGCGCGCACGAATAATGTGAGGTACACAACATACACCGTCGGCTCAAGCAATGTAACACTCCAGACCGGCTCTGTCGGCAGCTGGAACTCGAGCCAAGTGGTCCGTATCGACAACATTACGCCAGATGCGCAGGGTCAGATTGTGTTGAGTTATTACGGAAGCACAACCAACGGGGGCGTCCGCAATTCGAACGGTTATCTGAACGCGATGGAAATTCAGGTGATCCTCTCGCCAGCCGCCATCAGTTCACCAGGAGTCATTCTTACAGATGACTTCAGCGACGGTAACCGCACCAACACGCCTAATGGCGGCGTTTGGTACACGTATGGAAACACAACACTGACAACCACATCAAACCTGTATATGACGCTGACAACAAGCGAAACCGTTTCCCGTGGTGCAGAATTAAACTTCGGTGCACAGAAACTGTCCGTGGGGGATAAACTTTCCGTCAGTTTTGATATGATGCAAAACACGGTCAGCAATTCAGCAGACCGGGTGAGAATCGGACTCTACAATTCCAACGGAACCGCTCTGATCGCCGACACGGCGAATGCGGCTACTGCCGCGGCCTATCTGGGCCGCGTTGGCTATTATGCTGCACTGGATACCCGTACCAACTCAACCGGATACGTCAATATCAGAAACACCACGTCCACTCAGACTCAATTGAGCACCATCACTGGGCAGTCCCAGGTCAGTCTGAACAACGTGAATATTTTTGATGCCAACTGGGATTCGGTGCTTTGGAGCATCGAACGCACCGGCGCGGCTGAATACACGCTCGCAATATCCGTCAATGGCGGGGCCGAAAAGAGTTGGGTTCACAGCTCCGGCGGCGAAATGACCGATACCTTTGACACCTTTGTACTCTATCAATCCACCGGAATAGCTTCGTTCACCCTAGACAACGTCATCGTCAAAAAAACATCCGCTCCGGCCCGCGGAAGTCTATTCCTTGTGTTTTAGAACAGATGAGTAAATGCTTCGGTAAAGTATAGCAAAAAACCAGAAAGGAAAAACGTATGAGAGCAATGAAATCATTAGTCACCATCGGCTTCATCATCATCGCCGTAGCCGCCATCAGCTCAGCAGGAGTCATTCTTACAGATGACTTCAGCGACGGTAACCGCACCGGCTGGTACACGTATGGAAACACAACACTGACAACCACATCAAACCTGTATATGACGCTGACAACAAGCGAAACCGTTTCCCGTGGTGCAGAATTAAACTTCGGTGCACAGAAACTGTCCGTGGGGGATAAACTTTCCGTCAGTTTTGATATGATGCAAAACACGGTCAGCAATTCAGCAGACCGGGTGAGAATCGGACTCTACAATTCCAACGGAACCGCTCTGATCGCCGACACGGCGAATGCGGCTACTGCCGCGGCCTATCTGGGCCGCGTTGGCTATTATGCTGCACTGGATACCCGTACCAACTCAACCGGATACGTCAATATCAGAAACACCACGTCCACTCAGACTCAATTGAGCACCATCACTGGGCAGTCCCAGGTCAGTCTGAACAACGTGAATATTTTTGATGCCAACTGGGATTCGGTGCTTTGGAGCATCGAACGCACCGGCGCGGCTGAATACACGCTCGCAATATCCGTCAATGGCGGGGCCGAAAAGAGTTGGGTTCACAGCTCCGGCGGCGAAATGACCGATACCTTTGACACCTTTGTACTCTATCAATCCACCGGAATAGCTTCGTTCACCCTAGACAACGTTCAGGTATCCGTTATCCCCGAGCCTGCAACGATCGGGATGCTGGGTCTCGGCGGGGTGACTTTGTTGATGTTCCGGCGCCGTTTTATACGATAAAAACGCGAAGCGTGCAGAGAACGGACTTTGTCCGACCTCAGGCTGTTGGTAAAAAGCTCCGGGAATTTTTCCGGAGCTTTTTTAGAGCATTTAACTATTTAAATGCTCTAAACGAAGTCTGGGCTATGGATTTTGTCAGACCAGCTGGCCGATGGCCGGAAAATCAGAATGCTGAACGTCATCGACCTGTACAGCCGCGAATGTCTGGCGATCGAAGTGGATACCTCAATCAGCGGAGTGCGGGTTTCGCGGGTTCTCAGCCGGATTATCGAAACGCGAGGAAAGCCTGCGGCAATCCAGACAGACAACGGCCCTGAGTTTACCAGCCGTGCGCTGGATCAATGGGCCTATAAACGGGGAATTAAGCATCACTTCATCGAGCCGGGCAAACCGACTCAAAACGCGCACATCGAAAGTTTTAACAGTCTGCTGAGGGACGGGTGCTTAAATCAGCACTGGTTCGTCAGCCTGCAAGACAGCAAGGAGTTGATCGACAGCTGGAAGTATGAGTATAACTGGATCCGTTGCCACCGCTCACTCGGGCGGATACCGCCCGGAGTCTACGCGCAGCAGGCCATCGAACGGAAGGGGCCGCCTTCCGCTCCGACGAGTAATGGTACCCATTCTCGCGGTGCGGCGGACGAAGACAGAAACCAAGAGGAGATTCTCTCATTGCAACTGTCATAAAAGATGGGGGCAGCCCATTTTTGCTTCTACTTGAGCCTCAACGTTTCAAAAGAGAATGAGATGTTTTTTACCTGCCCGTTCCCTTTAAAAATAAAGTCCGAACCATTCTGGGCGTCATGAGTAAAGGCCGAGTTCACTTTATGAAGCTTCACTTTGGCTTTAACCCATCCGTCTGTGCCATCCTTCCTAATCCTGCATACCTCTGAATAACGGGAATCTTTTGAGTCCGGACGGGGGGAGCTCGTCAACACCATGAAGTCCTCGCGCCCCGTATCAAGGTACTCGAATTCAAGAAAAGCCTCAAAATTATGAGTTCTTAGTTTCTCGCTTAACGCTTCTTCAAAACGCAAATACAGCCCGTTATTCAATTTATACACGCCGTCGCTTTCCAACAGTGAGCCGATTGATTTTATTTTTTCGCTGGGAAAACAAGTTATGAACTTTTCTGCGCAAATCAGAGACTCCATATTTTCTGACTGTTCTTTTGCCGTCGTCAGCAGCGCCTTTGCTTGTATATATTTGCCGCTACCGATGGCTTCTGCAATTTTATCCAGCACATCAATCAAGCCGACCGTGTCAAAGCCTGTCCTTTTGAAAAAATCTTCTTTTTTTCGCAGCTCAAATAGTTGAAGAGGCAATTTTATTCCGGACGGATCGGACGGAATTCCTTTAAACTCCGCCGCGTAATGTTCTGTTGTTTCCATCTCACGAAATCCGAAATCAAACGTGGGCTGAACGACAGTTGCTTCTGAAAAATCATTCCAAGTGTTCACGAAGACCATATCTACCATGCTCCGGCTGGCCACATTGAATTGCCATTGTTTGCGATAGGTATCACCATTTTCCCAATCGATATATTTAAGCTTGCCTCCCCACCCGCCAGAAGGCCGGTTGTCCATGCCCGGCACCGCGGAGCTTGTTATGATTTTGAAAATTCCTTTTCGGCAGAACTCTTCGTTCGCTTCCAAAAGACATTTCTGATACTTCACGGTGTCTTCTGAAACTGCGTACATGTCATGGGTTTTCAGATACAAAGGCGGTGAGGCGGCATTCCTTGGTCGATGGGAAATCCACGCATACACGCCATCAACCAGCTTGCCCCACTTTTCATAATCTCTGCGCACCTGCTCCAAATTTGTCGCCCCGACACCCATTGCTCTAATATATAAAGGCTCCTCAACTCCTGCGGGAGTTTTAAAGGGATGGGCCTTTATTTCACGGAATTCATCTGGAGTGGCATCGCGCTCGCCGCCAAAGAGCATGATTAAGGGATGCTGGTTTGCAAAGATACCTGTTTCGATGTTAAAGAAAGTATCGAGTTGGTATTGAATCGCTTCGCGGAAGACCACTAGTTTTTTTTCGTGCGTATTGCAGTCCGGCCGATATTTTTCGATCCATGACCAAAGCCAGTTGGGACACATGAGCAGCCCGACTTTAAAATTATGTTTTTTAGCAATCTCCATCATCTTGAGAGCGGCCTTGTTCGACCGATGCTCCGGGAACCCCCATTCAACTGTAAAACCATCAATATGAACGGTTTTTGCCTGAAGAATTTGATACTCAAGATAATCCGGATCCAAGTCCGACTGCGGACCTGTCATCGGATACAGCACAGATGCAATCTGGTGCCTGCCGTCCGGACCAATCAAATCAGGATTATAGTTAAAGCTGGTTTTTTCTGCCTGACTCTGCCGGGCTGTTATGCTCAGTTTCCACTGTTCCCATGAACCGTCACATTCGGGCGTTGCATACATGGCGTGATAGTCGGCGTAGATCTTTTTAGCAGTATTTATGTGGCTACCTACCGGCTTGCAAACACTGCTGTCCGATTGGCTGGTGAAATCCGCCACCTCTGAACCTAAACCTTTTGTAGATAAAACTAAAAGCACCCTCAAAATGGATGATTTTTTCATAATCCCTTTTAATAATTTCACTTAAATCTCCTTTCTATATTTTCAACACAGCTCATGGTTTGAACATGCATCCGCCCGCCGTTGTAAAAGCACCAAGTTGTCGTGAGGGAAACACAACCCAGAGGTTTCCTACCAGTGATTTTTGACATCCTCTATTATCCATTTCGCTGCATCCATCTCGGGCTGACTGGATGAAACCGCCGAGGCGGTTCCATTGGTGCCGTCCGCAGACAGATATAATCCGCTGTCTGTGTTTATTATCCCAAACGATCCATCCCCGTTATCGGCGGCTTCCCACTTCTGGCTGCCCCATTGGAAATCGTACTGACAACTTACCGCCGCGCCGGAATCTGCCTGCCCGTATGTGTTTTTCCCCCACAGAAAAAGTCCGGTTTGAATGTTTTTCAGATAAAACCCAGTCGGACTGGTATAGATGCGTTGCCATAGCTGCGCCGTGGTCCCGTCCGCAGATTTAACCGTCACAAGATTTCCCCCGGTCTGATTTCCATACAGGTCGATCCCGGAAAGATACGCGTTAGATGCTTTGTTTTTTAATTGGATTACGTCGGCAAGACTAAGTTGCCATTGCTCAGAGGAAGTTCCCTGCGGGGTTCTTATCTTTAACGAAGCCGAGGAATCGCTGTATAGCCGACCCCCGGTCGCCTTGTTTTGGATGCAGTAAAATCCGGGCGCCGCAATGCCGGATATAATTTGCCATTGCTGCATGGCACCCCCCGCAAAAGGTTGTTCGATAATCAGGCCGCCCGAACTGGCGGGCGCCAGATATTTCCCTGTGGAATTGTTGCGAATATAGTGACAACCAGGAAGATCGGCTGCAGGGGTAATGTCAAACATGGTCGCGACCCAATTGGTCCAGCCCGTCCGCATCGCCACATTGGTCGGATTTGCCTGCCAGATGTATTTACTATTGAAAATATTTTTAAACTGATACCGCTCAGAAAACAGAGGAGTAAATGTGAGCTTGCTCACGCCACTGGTTGTCCATCCATTTGAAACTACCGCATTGTTGACCGCAGAACCCTGCACGTAAAGTCCCTCAAAGTTAATATTTGTACATCCCTCTGTATCAGATGTTTTCAGCAACTGAAAGGGCCTTGACGGATATCGATTAAACCAGATGCCGTGAAAATCAATGTCTTCAATAAGGCCAACCTGTAGACTACCATTCGTAGTTGTTGCCGTTTTCATGAAGATAAAATTTTCACTGGACTCTTCGCTGTACATATTTGTGAAACTGATATTCCGAACGATACCGCCGTCTACAAGCATCGATACCGGAGCGCGCCCATTGGCTAGCACCCGGCACCGAGTCTGCAGAAACTCTATGTTTTCAAAATGGATGTCTTCCGCAATGTTGCCGATCTCAGAAAACCTAATCGAGCTGCCGGAGCCGCCTTTCCAGATAATACTATCTGAAATCACACCGTCACGGCAGGGCGCATCATAAAGCCACTTGGTCGTTTTAATAGCAATTCCATCGTCCTCGCCTTTCAAAAAAAGATTGGAAAGTCGAAAGCCTGTACAGCTGAATACATCCCATGCATCTGTCCATTCCGGCCCCAGTCCGAAAGTCTTCACATTGTTCGCGACAATATTCGTCGATAAAAGCAGATAGTGCTGCCAGTTCGTCTGGCCCTGCACCATTATATAGTCACTTAAAGTAATGTTCTCGCATCTCTCAAGCCGCATTCCTCGCTCTCCCCGATCGCATACAATAATTCCAGGGCCGTGAATCGTGATGTTGCTGATTCCGTTTTCGATGAAATGTCCCTGGAGCACGGCACCTCCGGCAATGTAAACCTCATCACCTGAAACAAGATCCACCCGCCCGTCAGACCCAATATACGAACTGTTACTGGACGTATGAACAGTCCCGCCCGCAAAATATTTAACCCCGCCGCCAGGATCAGAAGCATACTTCTGGGGATATTCCGCAAATACCATCAAAGGATGCAACTCGTCGTTGTTAACCTCGATATAAAGTTTTTTCGGCCTGTTAATGGTAAAGCTGAATTTGTTCGTAGCAAGCTGAGTCCAAAAAATCTCCGCAGATCGCGGAAGAATTTTCAGCGAATCAATGGTGCGGGGTGTCGTAACCTCGACTGTAACTGGCTGATTTGTAAATCCAAAATAGGCCATTGATTCATAAAATGCGTCGGTTGTGTCTTCCAGGTCCCGGTCACGGGTTCCCTGGAACTGATAGACAAAGCAATTGGTTCCGTTCACAGTTACACTGTAATAATCAGATGGTCGCACCAGCGGGGAAATCAGTGGCGGCAGATACACTTCGACAGCGCCTTGTTGCACCGGCGCAAATAGCAGTAGAAATTGGAATCCCAGCAGCGGCATTAAATCTGCCTTCCTTCGTTTTATTCGCCCTACCTCGCCACCAAACCGACAACAGAACCACCCCAGTTCAGCATCCGCTTCAGCGACCTGTGTTATTTTAATTTTTCTATTAGAAACTGCCGCACCACTGGACGCAAATCCATTTGAGAGGGCCTCAAACCGAAGGTGTGCACGGCATTTTCAACCTTCACATACTGATAAGAAATTTTCTTTTCTTCCAGTATTTCAATAAAATCGTCCGATAATTTAATATTAATCGTAGGATCAGCTGTTCCGTGGACAATCAAAATAGGCGGAGCATTCCTGGAAAGATGTTCTACGGGTGAAGCAAGAGACCAAATTTCCGGATACTGCAGTTGCGGCTCATCGATGAAGGCTTTACCACTCGATTGACGGACGTCCGGTATACCGTAAAAATCAATAATGCAGCGAACTGAATTGTCCTGATCCAAAAACGACCCGCCGTTGTTCAATTCTTTACTTTCAGAAGAAAGGCCGGTCAGCAGGGCCAGATGACCGCCAGCTGATCCGCCCATGACGGCAATGCGAGCCGGATTGATTTGGAGCTTTTCAGCGTTTTTTTTCATCCACCGCAGAGCACTTTTGCAATCATAGATATTCTGCGGCCAAGAGCCTTTCAACCGGCGGCTTTTCCACGCCTCGCCCTCATAGGCAGTAAGCGTGTAATTTATGCTGACCGCAACATACCCTTCATCAACCATAAACGCGGCAAACTCGCGTTCGCGGGCGTCCGCTTTATCTCCCTTTGCCCAGCCCCCGCCATGTATAATCAGGACCGCCGGACGGACCCCAGCCACTGAACCTGCAGGTAGATAAAGATCTAGCAGTTGATCGCACTCCGCGCCGGGATAGTGGATGTCGCTGTAAAATTGGTAGGTCGTTCCAGCACTTGTTTTTTTCAACGCAGAAGCGCCGAAACTATGCCCAAGAGATGTACTGTCTAATGCAAAAGTCGGTGTCCAGATTCCCCAAAACAGCAAAGCCACCATTACCCCTGCGCTGGACATTACTTCCGGTATCCTTGATTTGATGTCCCGCCTTTTCAATTAACAACCTTACCCTTTACCGCAACGTTACGGTTTCATAAAAAAATAGCCAAGAGAAAAATGCGCTTAGCTGCCGGCCAGCTGGTAGGAATGTTTTTCTGTAATCCTGTCCCGTTATGCGCCAGCACGACTACTGTTCGAACCGACATCTTCTCCAGTCACCTCACTAACCCCTCCAAAGAAACGCCCAGAACTCGCTGCTATCGCGGCGGTGGACATGATTGGTAACCAGATTAATAGGAATGAGCGCGAAATTCCATGAACCCCATACTGTTTCCATACGGTTTATGGTCCTTAGTGATACGCTTCCAAAAGCGCGTTCCGCCTTAACTCAGAGTCGTCAACAAAAACGCACTCAGCCTGACATAGATTCTTTTCCCTCACCCTGCTGTTGCTCGACTTAAGACCCAAGACAAGCCAGCCTTCCCCTGCCAGTTTTTTTTCAAGGGATTCCTCTTGGTCTAAATATACTGATTGATCAGCGATTCGTAAAGTTCCTGCTTGCCGCTGATCTGTTTCGGTTCACCGCCTACCGAGCCAATGGCCGCCAGCTGTTCGAGCGTCAACCTGCCGGCCGCAAAGTCCGCTCCTTTACCGCTGTCGAACGAGACATAGCGGGCCGCGCGCATCTTTTTGTACGGCGACTGCGTCAGAATTCTGTCGGCAATGACCAGAGCGCGGGCGAAAGTGTCCATGCCAGCAATATGCGAGATGAAAAGATCTTCGCGGTCGGTCGAGTTGCGACGGATCTTCGCATCGAAGTTCGTCCCGCCGCCTTTAAATCCGCCCGCTTCGAGAATGACAAGTATCGCCTCGACGGTTTCCTGAATATTGATCGGAAACTGGTCGGTGTCCCAACCGTTCTGACTGTCACCGCGGTTCGCATCGATGCTACCAAGCATTCCAGCATCGGCGGCAACTTGTAATTCGTGCTGGAAGGTATGTTGCGCCAGCGTGGCATGATTGACCTCAATGTTGAGTTTGAAATCTTTTTCCAGCCCGTGCTCTTTCAGAAAACCAATCACTGTTGCGGCATCGAAGTCGTACTGGTGTTTGCTCGGCTCCATCGGCTTGGGCTCGATAAAGAAGTTTCCTTTGAACCCCTGAGCGCGGGCATAGTCGCGGGCCATGGTCAGGAATTTGCCGAAGTTGTTCAGCTCTTTCTTCATGCTGGTATTAAGCAGGCTCATATAGCCTTCGCGGCCGCCCCAGAATACGTAGTTTTCTCCGCCAAGCGCAATGGTGGCATCCAGTGCGTTCTTGAGCTGCGCGCCGGCATAGGCAACCGTTCCGAAGTCCGGATTGGTTCCCGCGCCGTTCATGTAGCGCGGATGACTGAACAGGTTGGCCGTGCCCCACAGCAGTTTAACGCCGGAAGCTTTCTGTTTCGTTTTGGCATATTCAACAATCGCTTCCAGCCGTTCTGTAGATTCAGCGAAGGTGCCGCCTTCTTCAACGAGATCAAAGTCGTGAAAGCAGTAGTACGGCGCTCCGACCTTGGTGATGAACTCGAACGCGGCATCCATCTTGTTTTTCGCGCGGGTGTCGGCATTGGCACCGGCAAACCACGGGAACGCATGAGTCGCACCGCCGAACGGATCACCTCCGGTTCCGCAGAACGTGTGCCAGTAGCAAATGGCAAAACGTAAATGTTCCTTCATGGTCTTGCCATCCACCACGGCATTTTCGTCGTACCACTTAAATGCCAGAGGATTGTCGCTCGCTCGCCCTTCGAATTCGATTTTGCCAATGCCTGGAAAATATTCTTTTGCTCCGGTTACAATGCTCATCGTTTTCTCCTTATTATTTTAAAACTCCGTCCAGATGTTTCTTCCACGCGGCATAGGCCTCCGTATATTTTCCAGCTTCAGGATAAACCGTCTTCCGTTTCGCCAGCGTTTTGAAAGCCTCTTCGAAGGAGCCATAGATCCCGGCGCCGATGCCTGCGCCGCGCGCGGCCCCCAGCGATCCGTCTGTTTCGTACAGCTCGATCGTCGCGCCGCTGACGCCCGCCAGCGTTTCGCAAAAAACATCGCTCATAAACATGTTGGCGTAGCCGGCACGGATGGTTTTGATTTCGATGCCAGTCTCTTTCATAATCTCCATGCCGTACATGAAGGAAAAAACGACCCCTTCCTGTACCGCCCGGCAAAGATGCGCACGCGTGTGGCGGTTAAAATCGAGCCCGGCAATCTGCGCACCGATGTGGCGGTTGCCCAGTACGCGTTCCGCGCCATTCCCGAACGGCAGAATCGTCAGGCCGTCGCTTCCGGCAGGAACCGTCTCAGCCAGTCGATTTATTTCATCATAAGAAACAGCGCCCATCAACCGTTTGACCCAGGCTTTGAGAATCCCGGTGCCGTTAATGCAAAGCAGCACGCCGAGGCGCGGATCAGCGGCGGCATGATTGACATGTGCAAAGGTGTTGACCCGCGACTGTGGATCAAATTTCTTTTTATTCGTCACACCGTAGACCACGCCGGATGTTCCGGCTGTGGCGGCAATTTCTCCGGGATTCAGAACATTCAGCGAAAGTGCATTATTGGGCTGGTCGCCGCCACGATAGGAAACCGGCGTTCCGGCGTTTAATCCGAATTCAGACGCAGCAGCAGCGGTCAACCCGCCCTGGTGCCAAAAGGTTGGAACAAGGTCAGGTAGCAAGGTTGGCGAAAATCCAAACTGGTCGAGTACCAGTCTGGCCGGTTTTTCGTTTTTAAAATCCCAGAACATGCCTTCGGAAAGCCCAGAAGCCGTTGTGCAAACTTCACCGGTCAGTTTCATCGCCAGCCAGTCGCCGGGGAGCATAATTTTATAAATCTTTGCGTAAATCGCCGGTTCCTTTTCTTTAACCCACGCCAGTTTAGCGGCGGTGAAATTGCCGGGCGAATTCATCAAATGGCTCAGACATTTTTCCGCGCCAATCGCTTCGAATGCGGCTTTGCCGTATGGCACGGCGCGGCTGTCGCACCAGATGATTGCCGGGCGCAAAATGTTTTTCTTTTGGTCAACGCAAACAAGTCCGTGCATTTGATAGGCGATGCCAATCGCTTTTACCTCTTCCGGACGAGCACCCGCCTTTTTCACCGCGTCGCGGACGGCATCTTTCGCACAGTCGTACCAGCACTGTGGATCCTGCTCGGCAAAGCCCGGCTGCGGCGCAAAGATTTTCTGCTCGGTGCGGGGATAAAACGAACTGCCAGCGCAACGACCTGATGCGGCATCCAGTAACGAAGCCTTGACCGACGAACTGCCCATATCTATGCCCAGCAAATATTCCATCTGGATGCTCTCCTCTAAAATTCGATGGTGTAGTTTTCCAAACATCGGAAAACTCTGCCTTGAATATTGTCCCAATTTTTAGCACGATATTCCCACGCTTATGAAATCAAAACTCGCTGGGGGAATTTATTATTTTGATCCAGCCGGATTTCCGCTGGCGGTTCGCCGCGTGCAAACCGGCTCGGTGTGCGCCCCGTCTCACCCGCACGATTTAACCGAAGTTGAGCATCATCATGATTTTTGCGAGCTGGTAATCGTCACGCAGGGAACCGCTCTGCATTGGCTGGAGGGGAGAGATTTCCCTGTGACCGCCGGAGATGTTTTTCTATTGCAGGGCCGGCAGCGACATTACTTCCACGACCGGAAAAATCTCGGCCTGATCAACATCATGTACGATCCGGAAAAGATCCGTCTGCCGGAAAATGAGCTGCGAAAACTGCCCGGGTATTGCGCCCTGTTCATTCTCGAACCAGCCTATCGCCGGCAGCACCGCTTCGAAAGCCGGCTACACTTAAAACGCATTGCGCTCGCCCATACGGAACAGCTCGCCGCTGAAATGGAAAAAGAATGCGCCGAAAAATCGGCTGGACATGAGGCGGCGCTACGCGCCAAGCTGACCGAGGTCGTCGTCTACCTTTCGCGCGCTTACATAGCCGCCGACACAACGGAAGCTTGTGCCCTGCTTCGCGTCGGCCATGTAATCGGTGCGCTAGAAAATGATTTTTCAAAAAATTGGAAGCTCGAGGAGTTATTGCCAATCGCTCACATGTCACGCAGCAATCTAATGCGCGTTTTCCGTAAAGCCACCGGACAGGCACCCGTCGAATACCTCATTCGCCTGCGCATTCAAAAAGCCATGGAGTTATTAAGGAGCACCGACTTATCTATCACCGAAATTGCCCTCGGAACCGGCTTTAACGACAGCAACTATTTCGCCCGCCAATTCGGAAGGGCTTTAAACCAATCCCCTTCCTCATACCGTCAATCTTTTAAAATTCTTAGGTGAACGATTAAAAAGGTAATTAGGACTGTCGGGTGTGCCGAAAAAATGGAGCGTCTCTATTCATTTCAAAAACTATAGAAGCTCTGTGGTGCTTTAGGGCTAATACAGAATTATTAAAAAACCGGTGAGGCGGTCAGATCTATACCAAAATAGCGCTCCGCGTTATTGAAGCTGATATTTTTCACCATCGTACCGAGTAGTGCCATATCCGCTGGGATTTCGCCGTTTTCGACATCGTTTCCGATGAGGTTACAGAGGATGCGGCGGAAATATTCGTGTCGCGGATACGACAGAAAGCTACGCGAGTCAGTGAGCATACCGATAAAGCGGCTAAGCAGGCCGAGTGAGGAAAGCGTGTTCATCTGCCTTTCCATCCCATCCTTCTGGTCAAGGAACCACCACCCGGAACCGAACTGGATTTTACCGGGGAAACTACCATCCTGATAGCTACCAATCATCGAAGCTATTAGCTCATTATCAGCTGGGTTAATGTTGTAGATAATGGTTTTTGACAATTGATCTGTGCTATCGAGCCGGTCAAGCAGGCGAATCAGTCCGGGTCCCTGCAGGTAATCGGCAATCGAATCAAAGCCAGCATCGGGGCCCAGTACTTTAAACAACCGGCTATTGTTATTACGGAACACACCGACATGAAACTGCTGGACCCAGCCACGCGCGTGGTTCATCTTCCCGATCTCATACAGAAAAACCGCTTCAAATTTTTCGCGATCTTCCATTGTAATGGTCTCGCCACTCATCCCCTTCTGGAAAATGATATTCAGCTCAACTGGCGTGGCTTGCGCGTCCGGAACATAAGCGACCCCGTGGTCAGACAAACGACATCCGACCGAATGGAAAAAGCCATGCCGCAGATCAACCGCTTCGAGCAACGATGAGAAATTTTTGATCGCCACACCGGAAACATTTTCCAGTGTTCGGACATATTGTTTCCAGCTCTTTGAATCGGATAGATTCATTGCCCTGTCAGGACGAAATGTCGGGAGCACTTTAATCTCAAAGCCATCAGCGGAAATCTGTTCATGATATTCCAGTGAATCGATCGGATCGTCGGTGGTGCAAACCAGCTTTACGTTCATTTTCCGCATCAGATTGCGGGCAGAAAACTCGGGCGTGCGCAACTGTGCAGTACAGGCATTAAAAATTTCACCCGCTGTCGCTGGACTCAGCAATGTGTCGAGGCCGAAATAACGCTGAAGTTCCAAATGCGTCCAGTGATAGAGCGGATTGCGAATCGTCTGAGGAACTGTTTCCGCCCACTTCTGAAATTTATCAAGCCAGGATTTATCACCAGTACAGTATTCCTCACTCACGCCATTGGTGCGCATAGCACGCCACTTGTAGTGATCGCCGCTCAACCAGATTTCACCGAGATTGTCGTATTGTTTATCTTCAGCGATCTCTTTTGGCTGAAGATGGCAATGATAGTCATAAATCGGCATCTTCGCGGCATGGTCGTGATAGAGCCTCTTCGCCGTTTCTGTCTGCAGTAAAAAATCATGATCCATAAAAGGTTTCATAGTTTCTCTCCAAATTTTTCTTTGTACGCCCAAAGACCGAGCGCAGGATTGCTGATGTAAAAAATCTCTTCGCCGTCCGGCATGGTGCTGAAGCCGTCCTTGAGTTTTTCCGGATTATAGCGCTCCGCCATTGTATCATACGAAACGGCTTTGAAGCCGACTGACCGGATTTCATCGAGCGTTACTCCATCGCCAGGGCAATAGGTGATGCTGAAGCGCCCTTCGGACGACCCGTGGATTAAATGAGCCGCTGCACCGAGGTTGCAGCGCAACTCTTCATTCTCTTCGACGGACTTCAGCGTTGCGGGCGTTCCGCGATAGCCGTACTTGCGTATCAGTTCATCGATTTTGTGATCTTCACCAAATTCCTTCAGCGCTGGCGCCAGCACAACAAGTTCTCCGCCGTCAGCGATCGCCATACGGGTGCGGTAAATCGCTTTGTTACCGAGCCAAGTGCTTTGAAATTCGTGCGGATCAAGATAGACCACTATTTTTTTCGGTTCACGGTCAAGTAGCGTGATGTTCACCTTGCGCGCCAGTTTACATGCCTCATTATAAACTCGAATATCGTCTCCGGCGTAGAATCCGCGCAGATGCATTTCGCCTGTATCATAATCCTGTTCTACCACCGTCAGAATATAGGTGATCGGCAGATCGCTTAAAAAAGTGTCTGAGGCATAGTTGAAAAGGCGGCGCACCGGCGTATCGGTCTGCCCAAGAATTGTCTCCATATTGCAAACCGCACCGAGAAAGTGCGACTTGTTGATGATGTCCGAGCCACCCGCGCCGACCACGATGTTTTTGGTGTAGTTGGCCATACCGACGACTTCGTGAGGCACCACCTGTCCGACTGACAGAATCAGATCGTAGTCGTCGAAGAGCATTTTATTTACTTCGACGCCAATCGTGTAATTCACTTTCCCTCCGGAAAGCTCCGCGAGCATTTCGCCAGACACTTCGCCTTTGCGGACGATGCCGTTACGCCAGTCGTGCACCTTGAACGCCTCGAGAGGAATCGTGTCACCGAACATCATGCGGAGCTGTTTCTCCGTCATCGGATTATGCGTTCCAAGAGTTGGAAGGATATCTACCTGTACGTCCATTGCTGTCAGCATCTCATACGCCAAAGCCGTAATCGGCCCCGCCTGAGAGTTCAGGCGGGTATGATCCGGCGGAAGAATCAGTACTCTACGCAAACAATCGGGCCGGGTTCCCAGAGTTTGGGAAACCAGTGCTCGCAACTCCTCCCGCGAGATAGACATCTCTTCGCCAAAACGGCTGAACATGGCGGATTCCTCTTAAACGATATAGGTCGAAGCGGCGGTGTCGCCACCGCGGCCGGTCCAGTTGGTATGGAAAAACTGTCCGCGTGGTTTGTCGAGCCGCTCATAGGTGTGCGCGCCGAAATAGTCGCGCTGTGCCTGCAATAGATTGGCTGGCAGCCGCGCCGCACGATATCCATCGTAATACGCCAGCGCGGCGCTGATGGCGGGCAGCGGGATGCCGAGTTCTACCGATTTGCAAATTACACGGCGCCATCCGGCTTGTGCGTCTTCAACCGCCTTGGCGAAGAACGGGGCAAGCAACAGGTTGACCAGCTCAGGATTCGTGTCGAATGCTGCTTTTATTTTTCCAAGGAATACCGAACGGATGATGCAACCGCCACGCCACATGAGCGCGATGCCGCCGTTGTTAAGCTTCCATCCGAATTCTTCAGCCGCAGCACGCATGAGCTGGTATCCCTGCGCATAGGAGACGATTTTGGAGGCATAGAGCGCCTGCTTGAGGTCTTCGATCAGCGCGGCTTTGTCGCCTTGGAATTTCGCCTTTGGACCGGAAAGAACTTTTGATGCCGCTACGCGCTCATCCTTCAGAGCCGAAAGACAGCGGGCGAATACGGCCTCACCGATCAGCGTCAGCGGCTGACCGAGATCAAGCGCAGAAACGGCGGTCCATTTGCCGGTACCCTTCTGACCGGCGGTGTCGAGAATCTGGTCGATCACTGCTTCACCGGAATCCGTTTTGTAGCCGAGAATGTCGCGGGTGATTTCAATGAGATAAGAATCGAGTTCGCTATTGTTCCAGTCTTTAAACACTTCGTGCATCTCTTCGTTCGAGAGGCCGAGACCTTCCTTCATCATTTGATAGGTTTCGCAGATCATCTGCATGTCGCCATATTCGATACCGTTATGCACCATCTTGACAAAATGGCCCGCGCCGTTTTCGCCGACCCATTCACAGCAAGGTTCTCCGGCCTCGGTATGTGCGGATATTTTCTGGAAGACCGGTTTTACGACCGGCCACGCGGCCGGAGAGCCGCCGGGCATGATAGACGGGCCGAGCAGCGCACCTTCTTCGCCGCCGGATACGCCGGTTCCGATATAGAGCAGGCCTTTGCTTTCGACATACTTCGTGCGGCGGATGGTGTCGGGAAAGTGCGAATTGCCGCCGTCAATGATGATGTCGCCCGGCTCCAAAAAAGGAAGGACCTGTTCAATGAAATCGTCCACCGCTTTTCCAGCCTTCACCAGCATCATCACTTTGCGCGGACGTTCGAGGCTGGCGCAAAACTCTTTGATGCTGTGACAACCAATAAAGTTTTTACCGGCCCCGCGCCCGGCAATAAACGCATCCACTTTATCCACTGTACGGTTGAACACCGCCACCCTGAACCCTTTGCTCTCCATGTTGAGCACCAGGTTTTCTCCCATCACTGCCAGTCCGATCAGTCCGATATCCGCTTTTTTCTTCATTTTAATATCCTTTCATTAAATACGATGCGCCCCGTCCTATCGCTTAACCCGTGCATTACCGTTCCATATGCTCCAAAGCTGATCTTCATCCGCAGGCTGAGCATAATCGGTCCGCATCGTGGCCGCGAGTGCTCCGCTGGCCCAACCGAACCGGGCGCACTTTTTGACATCCCAGCCTTTGAGTATGCCGTAAAGCAGCCCGCCGACAAAACCGTCGCCACCGCCAATACGGTCAATTACGCCGATCTCACGCGGCTTGATGATTTCCCACTCTTTGCCGTCAGTCACCAACGCACCCCACATATGACTGTTGGCGGAGATCACTTCACGCAGTGTGGTTCCAAAGTAGGTTGCCTTGGGATAGGCCGCTTGAACTCTGCCGATCATTTCCTTAAAGCCGTCAATCTTATCGTCAAGCCCTTTGCCGCCGGCCTCAGGACCTTTAATCCCCAGACAAAGCTGAAAATCTTCTTCGTTACCGATGAGAATATCGCTGCGCGAAGCAATTTCAGCGAACGCCGCAGAAAGTTCTTCTTCACGCCCTTTCCAAAAACTGGCCCGGTGATTTAGATCGAATGATATTAACGATCCGTTCTGTTTGGCAATACGGGCAATGTCCAGACAGAATTGACAGGTCTTGGGCGACAGAGCCGCGATGAGTCCCGAAAGGTGTACGATCCTGGCTCCTTCTTCGGAAAATATCCGGTCCAGATCAAAATCGTCCGCGCTGAGCTCCCGGCCAACCTCGCCAGCCCGGTCGTTATGAACCCTGGGCCCACGGGTACCCCAGCCACTATCGGCCATATTGATCTGATGTCGATACCCCCAAGGACCGCCCTGTTCGAATTCAGGGCCCTCAAAGTCCATTCGACGGCTTCTGAGATTGTCCTTAATGAAATGCGAGACGGGACTTCCTTTGACAAATGCAGTCAAAACTTTAACCGGCAGGCCTAGATAGGCGGCGACACTGGCTACGTTGCTTTCCGCGCTGGTCGCCTGCATTTTGAAAGTATCGCTGCAATGAAACGGCTGCGAATCCACCGGGGTCAGCCGAACCCCCATACTGGTGGCAACGACCAGAGAATATTTTTTCGATGTTGCTTCAGTCATTTATTCACTCCTTTTAAACCCCCGTATATGCACTGAACCCACCGTCAACAGGAACAATGACGCCGGTGACGAATTTCGCCGCCTCAGAAATTAGATAATGAATAGTGCCATACACTTCTTCCTGCTCTCCGAAGCGGCGGAACGGTGTCTTGTTGATGACCTGCTGGCCGCGCTCTGTATACGAGCCATCCTCTTTGATCAACAGCGCCCGATTCTGGTTGCCAATGAAAAAGCCCGGAGCCAGTGCATTCACACGTACGCCCGGTCCATATTTCAGAGCCATTTCGGTCGCCATCCATTTGGTGAAATTGTCTATCGCGGCTTTGGCATTGGAATAGCCAAGTACGCGGGTGAGCGCTTGTGTGGCAGACATGGATGAAAAGTTGACAACACAACCGGCTTTCTGAGCCTTGAATGCTTTGGCAAAGGTCAGGGTCGGCATAACCGTTCCCTTCAGGTTCAGATCCAGTACTTTGCTATAGTCTTCGATCTTCAGGTCGAAAACATCTTGATCGGGGCCGATGGTGGCACCGGGCATATTACCGCCCGCGCCGTTGATCAGTACATCGATACGGCCGATATCATCCATGATCTTTTCATAAACGACGTCGAGCGCCGCCTGATCGAGTACGTTACAGGCATAGCCGCAGCATTTTTTAGAAATCTTCTTTGCCTCTGCAACGGCCTGATCGACCCGATCTTGATTCAGATCCAGATAGATAACATGGGCCCCCTGCTCCTGAAGATATTGGGCTGTTCCGCCCGCCAGTACTCCGACCGCTCCGGTCACCGCAATCACCTTGTCCGTCAGTTCAAAAAGATTTTTCATTTGCCTCCGAAAATTTATCTCAATTGTTTGAGATAGTACTTTACTCCAGCCTTCACAAGCAAAAACTTGCTTTTTGTTCCACCGCAATCCATGGTCTCAATAGTTTGAGGAAATAAGATGGCAGTCGGGCAGAAACAAATTGCAGAAAAACTGGGCGTATCCATTGCACTGGTATCGCGCGTACTATCGGGGCGGGCGGAAGAAATCGGTATTACTCCGGACACCATCGCACGGGTTCTAAAAGCGGCAAAAGAAATGGGCTATGTCCCCAGCGCCGCCGCTTTGTCGCTCAAAGGAAAATCAACCCGCACCATCGGTGTGGTCGTGTACGATTTTAATGACCCATTCTTCGGCGCCCTCATCCAGCAGATTCAGATTCAGGCGCACGAACACAACTACTCATTGGTACTGGCGGGCTTTCTCAACCGGGTGCCCGACAAACAGGATCTGCAGTCTCTGCACAAACACACGATGGATGGACTGATTGTACTTGGATCGGATACTGAAACTGAATGGCTGCAGGATTTCAGCCATCTTCCGACTGCCCGGATCGGACATGGATCTGCTGAAGAGCATAGCCTCAAAATAACAGTGGATGAGGACGATGCGGCCAGGCAACTTGTACAACATCTGATCGCCCGCGGGCGGGAGAATATGATCTGTATTTGCGGGCTGCTACCCGCGCACCGTTTGCGGCAACCGGCACTGGAAAAAGCAGCTTCTGCTGCCGGCATCAGGATGACAACCATCGTATCCGAAGAAAAAGATCCTTTTGCCGTCGGCCGACAGGTTACTCAACAGCTTCTGGACGCTGCCGTTGATACCGGAGCCCTGATCTGCAATATGGATCAGATCGCCATGGGAGCATTACATACCCTGCATAACGCCAATATTAACGTTCCCGAACAAATTTCGGTAACCGGATTTGACGACATTCCTGCTGCCGCGCAATTTATTCCGCCAATTACCACCATCCGGCAACCGATCAAAGAGATCGTCCGACTCGCCTTTCAGGCCATCATTGAACCGGGCGGCTCGCAAACCGTTTACCTCCCCGGGGAACTTATCGCCCGGGCAACAACATAAAAGTGATACGGGCTCATGTATCCATTATATTCCTCAGTCCACTTCTTGATCCTGCATGGTTCTTAGCAAGTGCTTCCCCGCTCCGGTCAGCCGGTATTTCTGCAGGCGGCTGTTGGGTTTTTCAGGAATGGTCATTTCAATCAGTCCAGATTTCAATGCCGGTCGTAAATAGCGATCCCTGAAGTTGGTCTGGCTCTTTAGTTCAAGTACTACTTGAAGTTGCGTTCTGTTTAACTGTTTTGCCTTAAGTGCCTTAATAATCTGGAGGACTTCACCTGTGACTTCACCTGCGATTGGCGACTCTCCTTGTCTGTCAGCCTGTTTGGCTGAAATATCGGTTCCGAATTCCGGCACTTTTATGATCATGCGAAACACATCGCCTTCGATTGTCGGAACATGGAAAGAAGTCGGCTCGCTTTCCGCAAAGAAAAATAAACCGGCAGAAAAAGATTGATTTGGCAGGAGTCGAAGTTTTTAAGACTCTGGAAACAATAAGATTAAAGGCGGCGCCCGCGCCATCATTGGGCTGTGTTTTATTTTCCTGCGAGGCTTAAGCTGTTAATTTTCGTCTCCAGCTGTTCTAACTCGAGGATGATGTCTTTCCAGTCGGGCGCTTTGCCAAAGATCATGCTTTCCATGTCCTGATAGTCCCGGCGCAGAGCATCCCTTCGGTCAGCTTCCGGCAGCAAACGGAACCCGCCGGGCCGGGCGGTTTCATAATGCGCCCAAGTCTGGGCGAAGAAAAAGCTTTTGTGAGCGACCACACGCTTCAGCAGTTCAAGTTGTTTCAGTGCCTGCTCAGCAATCGGCAACCGGGTCAGCCGATACAGGTCGTAGTAATGCCGCGACAGCCGTTCGCGGGACGGCTTATCCGACGGACGATGACACTCTGCGTGCAACAGCGTTGCCTTCTCCCAAAACGTCCGTTCCGCCGCCAGCGTGCGAACTTTACAGGAAGGCGTGGTAAACAAACCGGGAAACGCTTCTGCGGCATAGGGCGTAATTTCAGCATCCGTCGCCGGCCAGTCATCGGAGCGCGCGCCCATCTCCAGCCGGATGGCCGGACGGACGTAGGACATGACTCCCGACAATCTGGTGGATGGATAGGCAAAGATCACAGTTTGCGGGTCTGAGGGATCCAACTCCACCGACCAGCCCGTTGTTCCAAGCACACTGGCAAAATCCCGGCGCAACTCTGGAACCAGTTTGTCCGCTACAACCCGCTGACATTCGGCCACCAGTGCGTCCAGCCGCCGCCGGGCCTCTTTTTTGCTGATACCCGGGTGCTCCGGATCATGGTCGTCAGCGAATCCTAAATCGCGGCGACTCAGTGAAAGGTCAACATCTTCGGAAAACCGGTCAATGGCCCGGTACACTTTGGACAGCGACGTACCGCCCTTAAAGATCAAGTGCGGGCGAAACTGGAGAACCTCGAAGATGCGCCGCAGCGACCAGCAAACCCAGAAGTCCTTCTCGACAATGGCGGATTCAATCTCCAGCCGCCTTGTATGCACATCTTCGAAAAACGCTGCGCGGTCGGATGCCGATGATCTGGCGATTTTATCCATACGAATCAGTCCTTCCCTTCCGCAACGGCCTTCAGCACGGGCTGCATCCAAACCGGTGCAACCCGAATATTCCGAAGCAGTGCCTTTCGATCCTTTTCAGGAAGAATCTGCCGCAACCGGCTGATGTCAGCATCTGAAATCCGCGTGCGACCGATGTCTCGGAGTGCCTGGAATACCAGCGGCGCCACGCGTCCGCTAACCGCCAGCGTAGAGGGTTCCACATGATGGAAGTACAGCGTGTGCGGGCCGATCTGAACCACCCGCGAACGGCCATCTGTGATGTACACATTCTTTGCGGGCACCTGAGTTGAAAGTCGCAGGAGATTTGACGCATAGGAGCGCGACAAAAGAATACGATGCCCCAGCTTACGCGCAAAAGCGCGGGCAACCGCATCCGCCGTCGGCATCCGCAACTGGCCCGTCAACGAGTTCTGGTGCGGGTAGATGTAAAGCCCCCTGCCCAGCCGATGCAGTTTTCCGCGCCGCGCCAGACGGGAAAGCGCCTGATCAACTGCGGCGCGACTCCCTAGACTGGAGAAATCTGTTGCAGAAACAAGGAGCGTAGTCCGATAGCGCACAATCTGCGCAACTATCTTATCCGCAATGTACTGTGAATCTAACGTCTTCATATACTGTCAGAAATATGTACTCACATTTATGACACTTGTCAAATACCTGTTATCGAAAACAGTACAACGACTTTGACAAGCCAAGAGCCTTTGACCTGCCAGATCGGCTGGGTGTCGTTGTGCAATTCTGACTAAATAACAGTAACGACCGAGCCGACTCAATTTTTGCCCGCAGTGCCGGCTTTTCTTTGAGAATCCGACTCACCTTTATCCTCCATTTTATAGAGCGCACCTTTCAATCGGTGCTTGTTATGTCTTGACTCCAAACACAGTTTCCGCTGTCCACTCTACTCCGAATCGATGAGGTATTGCCCGTGTTCGTTGCGGATCATGACCTTCATTTGCCTTTTCCTGTCAGCAGATACTGTGGCGAAGTTTTCAGGATAGCAGCCAACGCGACCACTTCGAAATCCCGGACGCAACGGAAGCCGGTTTCCATCTTTGTCACGGCGGTTCGAGTAATTTGAATGCGCTGTTTTCGCGGAGCGGGATACTGAGCTGTTTTGGAAGCATGAGATGGGCGATGGGCTTCCCTATACAAGGATGGTTCACTGAGGCCTCGGCAGTTTTAGTGCCGTTCAAGAGACTTCTACTGTCGAACGGTAGAATAGAAAAATGCCTGTAGAAACTTCTGTTTTCGGCCACGGAAAAGCATCATTTTTCAAAATATTTAACTTCTTCTTGATCGCGGGTAAATTTCATGTATCATCTTGTTTCATAAGCAGATAAGGAAACAATCTGCAACCGTTTCCCCGCTGGGAAAAAGCTTAAGAATGGTTTCACACGGTAGAAGTCACAAGTTCGAATCTTGTAACGCCCACCACTCCCCGCCTTCACGGCGTCGTAACACGATAAAACCGCCGCGCATAGCTCGAGGCTTGCCCGTCGGTGAAGCTGAAAACACCGTTAGTGAATATTCCTGTTGCAACCGATGTCCAGTTGCTCAGCGCCAAAGCAACATTGGTCGAAGCAACAACGCGATAAGTCTGCCCTGTCGGTCCCACTCCGGACATCGTAAAGCTGCCGGACGACCCGAGCCTGACGCTGGTGACTTGCGGCGAAGGGAGCGCACTGATGGAAAGCGTTCCGGTGGCAGGGTTGAAAGTCCACGCCAGATTCGCGCCCGGCGATACAGGTGAGATGTTGTTAAAGTTGCCGGATGAACTCGCGGCACTGAACAGTTTGTAGGTTTGTCCACCCGCCAGCTCACCCGCAAGATTGGTGACAGACAGCGTCCCCTCATAGACGACATTGCTAAGCCCGCATACCAGATCGCTGGTCAACGTTTGTGCATTAATCTCCATAACAGTGGTACAGCCATTAGAAAGAGTGAGTGTATTGCTGATACTCAGTGTGCCGAGCGACGTACCGGGCGATAGTGTGCCGGACGTGATAGTGACTGGTCCGCTGATTATCCCCGAACCACTGAGAGCCGCCCCTTTGACGGTGACTGCAGAGCCGGAAGCCAGACTGCCGTTAACCCGCAATATACCGCCCGTAACCGTCGTCGCACCACTGTAAGTGTTGGCACCCCCAAAGGTCATGGTGCCAGGGCCCCGATACGTAACTGCCGCCGGCATGTTCGTTATCGCCATGCTGTCGGAGATCACACCGTTCACCGTAATGTTGCCCGCGCCCGCAAAGTCAAAAGTTCTGGGAGAGGTCTGGTTGCTGGCAATTCCGATCGTGCCGCCGAGCATCAGAGTTCCCGCATCACATAAGATACCGTAGCCGCCGACGCCCGCACTGGTAATTGTCACATTTCCATTCCAAATATTATTCCCGGAAATGCTGCGCAATATATAGCCGGTTGTGGTCGGATTGTTCCGCCCGGATGTCGTGATGTCGCAGGTGAAAGCCACTCCGCCATCAACCTCCACTCCGCTCGTGCCGTTGCCATACCGGGACAGAGAAATCGAGGTATAGCTGCCTAATGCATTATTGGCGGCCAATCGAATGTAGCCATAACTATTGGTACTGACTCCGGATGCCAGCTTGCCCGGCCCAAAATTATTCGCTCCGGAAAGAATTAATCGCCCGCTACCGTCCTTGACCAGGGAGCCTCGGCAAGTATTCGCCCCGGCCAGGGTAAGCGTTCCGTTGCCTTGTACAGACAGGCCTTGCGTGCCACCCAAAACAGACCCGACCGTAACAGAGACGTTAGACACAGAAATCGTTGGTGTGCCGCTGGTCGTTTGGAGCGTGATAAGGTTATTAGTGACAAACCATCCACCGATGCTGTTGGTATTTACGTCATTGAAAACAAGACGGCCCAATGCGCGCGACGAACTGTTGTTCACATAACGATTCGCGGTGATATCGACGGAGAAGGTCGCCGGCATATCCGCCGCTGTCGCAATAATGCCGCCGCTCCAATTTCCCGGCGCGTCCCAGTCACCGCCCGTATCAGCATTCCAAGAACCCGCCGCCGCCGGGGTTGTGACTGTAACTGAAACCATACCGGTCGCCGTAAGCCCGCTATCGCTGATGATATAGCTGAAGCTGTCTACGCCGACAAAACCAGACGCAGGCTGGTAGTTCAATCCGCCGCTCACACTTATAACCGTCCCGTGAGCCGGTTGCGTAACCGAAAGCAACGCGAGGGTTTGCGGATAGTTGTCTGGATCAAAATCATTTTCCAATACGTTTACGGTCGCGGCGGTATCGATCAATGTAGAGAGGACATCGGAAACAGCCACAGGCGCATCGTTGTTAAGAACCAGCACGCGTATTTCTGCATAGGAGTTCCCGCCGGAACCCTCACTATTGCCAAGGCCGACCACCCGCACATACCGCGCTCCATCGGCAGGAAAAAAGAAAGTTTGGAAATCAGTCGAAACTCCGCTGCTGGATGCATTGGTAAGTACAGTTGTCCAATTCGTCGAGTCACCGGAAAGAAGCACGCTGAAGTAATCGAAACGATTGGTGCCGAAACCAAACGCAATACTGACGCCACCAACTGGGGCCGCTGACAGCAGATCGAATTGTATCCACTGGTTTGTCGTACCGGCCGTTTGCGGCGACCAGCGGGTATTGAAGTCGCCGTCCAAAACGTTCGAGGCCAAATTTCCCGCCTGTTCGGTACTGGCGGAAACCTGCGAAGGCGCAATCACCTGTGTAATGAAGGCGGGGTGCAGCGACATCACATCTAGCATGGCCTGCTCGACCGAAGGCACCCCATACATACTGTCGTAATTGTAAAGGGCCTGATACATGCAGTCTGCATCATCGTGAAGTGCATTCTGAAACCACGTATACCAGGTGGCGTAATTCGTAGTAAACAAATTGAATTCGCCACAGCCATATCCGCTCGCGGCATAATTTGTTTCAGCGAGGCGAACTGCCTGCATAAACGGTTTATTTAACCGCAGCAAATTAGTACTGCTTCCATAGAAAGAGACCCCCGGAATGCCGTAAGGATTCACCAAAGCATCCGCGTTTTCTTCCGCTACACCAGAAACTGTTCCGTGAACACTGATTTTATCGCGAGGGATTCCGGCATCCGCCGCCAGCTTTGCAAGGTAAGTCAGATGCTTTCCGACGATTTTGGCATTGTCGGCAGACGTCAGTGTACCGTTTGTTTTTATACCGCCGGTTTGCGCCGCATTATAACCGAGCGGCTGATAGCTCTGACTCCACGCCGGGTTATTCGTTGTTTCATAATAACTGTTTCCGTTCGTAAAGAACCGGTAGTTGCCATTGAGCGCCGACTCCCAGCCGCACTTCCAGCCGACAAACAGCCCTTTTTTATCGACGGGTAGATTCGCATACCACTGCAAAACGGCCGGAATGAACTGATCGTAAACGCTCTTTTCGTATGCTTGAAAATTTGTACTCAAAAAATTGGGCGTCGGACCGATCCGGAAAGGAGATCCCCAGTTGCGCCAGCTCAACTTGACCGCAGAGCTTTCATCCCAGCCATACCACTCAACATCTGCCTTCTTGGCCGGATCATATCCGGGCAGCAACGGATCATACCAGTTCAGCAAACTGGTTGGCAGCCAGGTTTCGGTATCCACCTGCACCAGAATCGGAATCCCGAGGCTTTGCGCCCGCGCCAGATCATTGGTCAGCAACGTCAGCTCCGAAGACGAATCCCTCATGCCCGGCATATAGATACAAGCCACGCCGACTTTTAGCTCCGAGGTCTGATTGGCAGCGCCGAATTTCTGCGCCACATAATTCATAATATTGGAAGAACTGAGTCCGGTCGAAAATCCATTCGGAGAATAATTCAGCAACAAAAATTTATCGGCACCTCGCACACTCTGAATTCCAGATACAGCCCATACCAGAAAGAACAGCAGGCACATATTGCCCGCTGATATTCGGCGACGGGATGTTGATTGCGCTTCTCGGACACCAAGTTTCATTTTAAATCACACTCCAATTACAGCATTTGAATACAAGGGTATAGGCTGCCTGAACGTTATCCGCTCATGTTAAAATGATACACAATTCGGACAACTATTCATAATCTATCTTTCGAATAAAGGCGCTCGTGAGCAGAAACATCCTTCTGCCGCAAGATCTTAACGGTCAGACACATCCAGTCTGTAGTTCGATTAAGCCGCTAGGGATCCGGTAAACAAAAAACCCGCTTCTTGCAGAGCGGGTTTTCGATTTCAACGGGAGGCGCAGTTTATGCCACGTCGAACTTGGCACGGACAGCGGCTTCGGCATCCATCCAGTACTCGGTAGAACCTTTTTTGTTCCCGTCGTTCTGGGATGCGAAATAAGCGGTTTCACTGACCATCTAGTAGAACCGGTCCTGAGCAATAGGTCCACCAATAAGAAAGAAAAGCAGGCCTTCTCAAAATACGGGCCTTGCCGCGATGTCGAGGAATCCCCCTCAGCATATCAAGATCTTTTGTGATACCGCCATAACATGCTAATAAAAAACAAGTTGCAAACATACTTTCGGATACCGCCAACACTAACGGGATCGATTATGCACTTCTGGCACATCCGTTGCTTAATCCAGTAATCGTACTGGTACACAGCAAGGAAGTTTTAAAGTCACGAAAGCGGAAAACCAGAGACAAGGAAAAAAGTAAAAATAAGGAAATAAATATGAAAAAAATGAATAAGAAGGGCTTCACTCTCGTTGAAATCATGATCGTTGTGGCAATCATCGGCCTGCTGGCCGCCATCGGTATTCCGTCCATCCTGAATGCCTACTCCACCTCACAGGTTAATGCGAAAGCCCGCAACGTCGCTGAAGTTGAAAAAGCCAAAGGCGTACTGACACTCCCGACATCTTCGGGACTGCCAGGTGCTATGGCGCTGACCGACACGACCGTGTCACTTGCAAGCGGTGCGGCCTACTCCAACCTGATGTCGGCCTTGCGCATCACAGACTCCAGCGAACTGACTGTTGGCGGAACCACCATCCAAATCGGCACATTGACCACCAAAGCAACTTATTAATGCAGTTTCAGGTGAAACAAAAACCCGCTCCTTGCAGAGCGGGTTTTCTATTTTAACGTAATGCGTATTACGCCACGTCGAACTTGGCACTAACTGCTGCTTCTGCATCCATCCAGTACTCGGTCGAACTTTTTTTGTTCCCGTCGTTCTGAGAAGAAAAGTATGCCGCTTCGCTGACCATTGCGTAAAACTTCTCCTGAGAAACGATAGGTTTCTTCGCAGCAACTTTCTTAGCTGGGGCCTTTTTGGCCGTTGCAGACTTAACAGCCGTCGGCTTGACCGCGACCGTTTTTTTCACTGGCGCTTTGGTCGCCGTCTTTTTCGTAGTTTTTTTCTCGATAGCCATTTTTTCCCTTTCAATAATTCTTGGCCGCCCTTTTGTATTGCGGCGGTCGGGACTCTAGTTTTCCGCCCCCTAAATACAAGCCTAATTAGGCGCTTTAACTGAATTCTAAAATATGGTCTTATCCGCCCCCTGCCTTCAGCACGGAAGAAACAGTATGAAAAAAGAAAATATCTCACTGGAAATACAGCTCTCTGCGTGGTGCGCAGAAACTTTCGCCGCCTGCTTTCCCAGCACTGATCTAAGCTCCATTCCGACCGCCGTCACGCCGAGCAAAAGTGAACAGTTCGGCGACTGCCAGTGCGAGGCCGCCATGAAGCTCGCCAAAGAGATAAAAACTAATCCGCGAGCCGTCGCCCAGCAATTCATTGACAAAGCCGTTCTGCCTAATTTTGTTGAGAAGATCGAAATCGCCGGTCCCGGCTTTCTTAATATCACGCTCAAGACCGCCGCGCTGGCCGCGCAACTCGAATCCATGCAAGCCGACGCCAGGCTCGGCGTTCCGAATCTTGGAAAAAACCAGACCGTCATCATCGACTATTCCAGCCCGAACGTCGCCAAGCCGATGCACATCGGCCATATCCGCTCCACCGTAATCGGCAACGCACTGGATCGTCTTTATCGCGCCCTCGGCCACAACGTCATCGCTGACAACCACCTCGGCGACTGGGGCACCCAGTTCGGCCTGATCATTCTCGGCTACCGAGAATTCGCCGACGCCGCAGCGCTCAAGACTGCGCCGGTTGAAGAGCTTGAACGCATCTACGTCAAGAGCTACAACATGTCCAAAGAGGACGAAACCTGGCGCGACCGAGCCAAAGCCGAACTCGTCAAACTCCAGCAGGGCGATCAGGAAAACCTCGCGCTCTGGAAAAAATTTATTGAGCTCACGCTGAGCGAATTCAACCGCATCTACAAACGGCTCGACGTCTCCTTTGATCTTTATCGCGGCGAAAGTTTCTACAACGATCAGCTCGCCGGAACCGTCGAACTGCTCAAAGAAAAAGGGCTCGCTACCGAAAGCAACGGCGCGCTGGTCTGCGATCTCGAAGCCGACGGACTCAATGTCGCCATCGTCCGCAAGAGCGACGGCGGCTACAACTATGCATCCACCGACATCGCCACCGTTATTTCCCGCACCGAGGAGTTTAAACCGGCGGAAATCATCTATGTCACCGATGAACGTCAGCAGCTCCACTTTAAACAATTCTTCCACATCTGTAAAAAGCTCGGCGTGCCGACCAAACTTACGCACGTCTGGTTCGGCCTGATGCGCCTGCCAGAGGCCACCTTTTCCACCCGCGAAGGCAACGTCATCAAGCTCGAAGCGCTACTCAACGAAGCGGAAGCCCGCGCGCTGGAAGTTGTCAAAGCCTCCAGCCCGACGATGGACGAAGCCAAACAGCGCGAAATCGCCCGCGCCGTCGGCATCGGTGCCATCAAATATACCGACCTCAGCCAGAACCCGCAGAGCCTCGTCACTTTTACGTGGGAAAAAGCGCTCGCCATGGACGGCAACTCCGCGCCGTATCTCCAGTATGCCTACGCCCGTATTGCCAGCGTTCGCGACAAATACGCCGCACAGTTTCCCGGCAAGAATCCCGACAGTTATCCGATCATCATCGGTGAAGAAATCGAACGTCGCCTCGCGCTCAAACTCACCCGCTTCCCAACGGCTGTGGTTTCTGCCGCCAGCCTCGACCGGCCCAGCGTTATGGCCGACTATCTTTTCGACCTTTCGCAGACCTACAGCTCGTTCTACCAGAACGTCCCGTTCCTCAAAGCCGACGAAGGCGTTCGTGAAAGCCGTATCCGCATCTGCGCTCTTACCGCTGCGATTCTGAAAAAGGGCCTTGCTCTCCTTGGCATTGAAACGCCGGAAAGAATTTAGAGGAACCTGCGTCTTGTTGCAGAATACAGATCATGCTGTTTGAGAAAAGTCATACTCTGTTTCGCCCGCCGGCAGAGGCCGACAGTCTGATACTCCGTGTGGCGGACGGCTGTCCGTGGAACGGCTGCACCTTTTGCGGGATGTACAAAGGCGTTCCGTACAAGTTTCACGGAATGGAACGCGCCGAACGGGAATTCGCCAAAGCCGCGAAACGTTGGCCCGGTACGCGGCGCATTTTTCTGGCCGACGGCGATGTGATGAATCTCGATTTCCAAACTCTGGAAACGATGCTGGTTTCGCTGAATGAAAAGTTTGCGGCACTAGCGCGCGTCAGTGTTTACGCCAACGGCGCTTCGATTCTGGCGAAAACAGATGGACAGCTACACCGCTTGAAAGAATTGAAACTGCACACGCTTTACATGGGGCTGGAAAGCGGTGACGATGAAACGCTCCGCGCCGTCAATAAGCGCGAATCTGCCGAAGAGATGATTGACGCCGGTCACCACGCACAGGCGGCAGGATTGCGAATGTCGGTAATGGTACTGATCGGCCTTTCCGGAAAAGAGCGGTCGCAGGAACATGCCCGCGCCACGGCAAAAGCAGTGAACCGAATGCAGCCGCGACTGCTCTCCGCGTTACGACTGGTGACGACGCCTAATACTCCACTGCACAAAAACGGATTTAAAATGGTCTGCGAATATGCGGCTGTAGCAGAGCTGCGCGAAATGATCCAAGGATTGGAGCTGGATCAGACGGTTTTCCGCGCCGATCATTCGTCAAACATCGTTCCGCTCGAGGCGCGCTTCCCGAAAGACAAGGAGAGGCTGCTGACACAGCTCGACGGTCTGCTCGCTTCCGGCGACCTCGACAAATATTCTCCCGGCGCGTTGCCGTGGAGTTTATAGAAACATCGCGGCTCACTGCGCCGTCGCGAGGCGGTTTTCTTCGACCAGTCGGGAGCAGACTTTGATGAACATATCGGTCATGTCGCCGGTTTTGCTGCGGAAAAAAGATGCAACTGCGAATTGCAGTCCGCGGGCAAGTCCCCGGCAGAATAAATTTGCAGGCCAGGCATAGACTTCAGCGTAATATGAAACTTTGCCAAAGCCTTCGTCAGCAACGGCGACGTGTACAATCGCCTGAAACTCGCCGAAGAAGCGTTCGCCGGAAACAGCATAAACCGCATGAATCCTGCCGTCAGGTTGCATTTCACGCATCAGCTCAGTAAGGTGCGATTCCTGATCTTTGCAGTTGATGTAAAAATATTTCCCCGGCGCGGTTTCCTGAATTTCAAATTCCGGCTTTTTCCCTTCCGGAAGCATGGCGGCGTATTCACGCTGGACGGCTTCGAGCAGGTCGGGGCGTCGGCTGACGGTCAGCAGGTCAGCAAAGCTAGCGTCGGCTTTGCCGCTGGCATCAATGCGGATACATTTATTGGAGAGGATACTCTGCACCTCCGGCGCAACCGCCAAGGAGACTGGCAGCGCGGCATGCGCTCCGGAGGCCAGAACTAAAATACCAATCAGACAGAGAAATTGTTTCATCGCGATGGAATATGCCGGAGTTTCACAACCGAATGATTAGCGTTTGGTTATGTTTTGATTAGAGCGCGCCAGAGATTGGAAAAATTCAAACGCCCGTTATACTGCGGGCATGAACATCAGTGAATCGACAAAGAAACAGTTTCTCAAATTCCAGCGTAACGAAATCACAGAGTATCATATTTACCATCGGCTGGCGAACGTAACGCGGGATGCCGCTAACCGCGAAGTGCTCAACCGCATCGCCGCCGATGAGATGCGCCACTATGAACAGCTGAAGGTGGCAACGGGGCAGGATGTCCCGCCATGCCGTTTCCAAGTCTGGAAATATGTTCTCATCGCACGGGTACTCGGTCTGACGTTCGGCATCAAGCTGATGGAATCGGGCGAGGTCACTGCACAGAAGAGTTACGGAGAATACGAATCATCGTTTGCGCCAGCCGGTTTCATGGCGTCTGAAGAAAAAGACCACGAGAATGAACTGATCGGCCTGCTGGATGAAGAGCGGTTGCGCTATACAGGATCGGTTGTGTTGGGACTGAATGACGCGCTGGTGGAGCTGACCGGCGCGCTGGCCGGATTTACGCTGGCACTACAAAACACCAAGCTGATTGCAATGACCGGAGCAATCACCGGCATTGCTGCCGCATTGTCGATGGCGACATCAGAATATCTTTCCACCAAAGCGGAGGAGACGGAAAAGCATCCGCTGAAAGCATCGGTCTATACCGGCGTCGCTTATATTTTCACCGTGCTGGTACTGATTGCGCCCTACTTGATTTTTAAAAACTATTTCGTCTGCCTGGGAATCACGCTAACCCTCGGCATACTGATTATCGCTTCGTTCAACTATTACATCGCCGTTGCCAAGGATCTGAAGTTCCGCAAACGGTTCCTGGAAATGACCAGTCTAAGTCTCGGTGTGGCAACCGTCAGCTTCCTCGTTGGCTTCCTGCTACGCAAATTCACTGGCATTGATATCTAGCTGTGATTGCCTTTGGATAAAAGTGGCGTATATTCCGCCGAAAGCATTAAAACCCCGGAGGTATCATGATCAAGCATCTCATGCTGTTCGTTGTCATCCTGTCCAACTGTTGTCTTGCGGCCGAGCTGAGCCTGCCGTCTGTTTTCTCTGACCACATGGTATTGCAACGCGAGCGCGCTGTACCAGTCTGGGGCAAGGCCGATCCCGGCGCCCTGGTTAAAGTCGAGTTTGCCGGCCAGACAAAAACAGCGACTGCCGGAACCGATGGCAAATGGCGTGTTGATTTGGATCAGTTGCCCGCTTCTACTGAATCCCGCACTTTGACCGTCGACTCCGGTGACAAACAGATTGTCTTCAAGGATGTGCTCGTTGGTGAAGTCTGGCTCTGCTCTGGGCAGTCCAATATGGCGATGGCTCTATCCGCCTGTGAAAATTCAACCAACGAGATTGCGGCGGCCAACTATCCGCAGATCCGGCTATTTAAATCACCGAACGTTGCCGCCACAACTCCCAAAGAAGCTATCGCCGCCAAGTGGGATGTCTGCACGCCCGAAACCATCAAAACTTTTTCCGGCGTCGCCTATTATTTCGCCCGCAAGCTGCATCAGGATCTCAACGTACCGGTCGGGCTTTTGTTAAGCGCCTGGGGCGGAACACGGATTGAGCCGTGGACTCCGCCGTGCGGATTCGAAGGCATCGATACGCTGAAAGAGATTCACCAGCAAAGTAAAACGCTGGCCGCTCTGGAAAAAGTTACTCAGAAAGAACCTAGCGCCCTTTACAATGGCATGATCCACGCCCACGTCCCCTTCGCCATCCGCGGAGCAATCTGGTATCAGGGCGAAGCTAATCACGGTGAAGGGATGCTTTATGTCGACAAAACCAAAGCCCTGCTGAACGGCTGGCGTAAACTCTGGGGCTATGACTTTCCTTTCTATTTCGTACAGATCGCACCGTTCCAATACAAAGACGAGGATCCCGGTATTCTGCCAGCCTTTTGGGAAGCTGAGGGTGCCATCGCAAAAACCATCCCGAAAACCGGCATGGTAGTAATCACCGATTACGCCACAACCAACAATATCCATCCGCCGAACAAAGAAGTCCCCGGCACCCGTCTGGCGCTACTGGCTGAAGCCAACGACTACGGTATGAAAGTCGTCAGTACCGGCCCGAGTTTCCAAACGCTGGAAAAACAAGGCAGTAAGCTGAAAGTGGTTTTTAACTCAGCCGAAGGACTCGCCACCCGCGACGGAAAAGCCCCCGACTGGTTTGAAGTCGCCGGAAAAGATGGCGTGTTTAAGAAAGCCGAAGCAAAAATCGATGAGAATTCGGTGATCGTTCAATCGGACGATGTTTCTGAACCGGTAGCAGTTCGCTTCGCATGGCACAAACTCGCTATGCCAAACCTCATAAACGGGGCCAAACTGCCCGCCGCCGCTTTCCGCGCAGGAGCCCTTCCCGCCGTCGCACCGATCGCTACACCGGCGAGTGAACCGTCCAAACCGGAAGTTCCGGTGGCTGTGCAGGCTCCGGAGGCCGCCGGTTTCAGGATCATCTATCAGCTGAATATCCCTGAAACCGTAAGCTATGCCACACAGCCGCCAAAATATGTCGTTGATAACAGCGCCACCGATACGGCGCCGTTCAGCAAAATTGCGTACTATCTGGAACTGGAGAAGAAGGGCGGCACGAAACAGCATGTTTTTGTTTCCATGGATCGCTTTACGGATGATCTAAAAAAAGCTGGCGTCCCTGTGAATTCCTGCGGCGCCCGCTTTATGCAGAATGTCAGCAACCTGACAGTCCGGAGCAGCGTACCGGGCGTGATCGCCTGCACCGATTCCGACGGCGGGAATATCGAATTCTGTCCCGGGAATTACGCTCCGCCCAACCAGCAGAATGTTCCGGATGCGTCGCCGAAACAGTTTGATTTCGGCGATACAGCGGCGACCGCAGTTCCAGGCTACGGCGGTATGCAGGTTCACAACTGGAAAGAAAAGCAGACCGTCTTCGCTTTCAATCATTGGGGTGGAGCGTCATCGGTAGTCGACATTGGTATCGGAAATGCATCGCAAGGAAACCCAGACTGGACCTTCAGTAAAAATGCGACGGACTATACCGTCCGGCGGCTGACCGTGCTGGTTAAATAAGAGTCAGGATTGTGCGTGCAGAAATTCGAAAGTTTATCGCCGCCGATGAATTCGAAACCGCTGAACGCTGTTTCATCACCGAAGTCGCCAATAGTCCGGCTGGTGGGAATGTTTCTATCGCAAGAGCGAGAGTCGAGCCGGGCGTAACGACAGCCCGGCACAAACTGCGCGGCGTATCCGAACGCTACATCATAGTGTCCGGACAAGGTCTTGCAGAAATTGGAGTCCTTGAGCCGAAGGCCGTCACCGCCGGCGATGTAATTTGTATTCCGCCGGACACGCCACAACGGATCACCAACACCGGCGATGACGCCCTAATATTCTTCGCTGTCTGCACGCCGCGCTTCACACCTGATTGCTACATCAGTCTTGAGTGAAAATCGTTTTTATCAGCAACAGACGTCGCACTGCGACTTCAGCACGGCACCGTTGCTGGCGTTGGTGGCGAGCGAAGCGTAGCGCGCGAGCCAGCCGGTGGTGTAGCGCGGCGCGGGCTTCTTCCACGATTTTTTGCGCTCGGCGAATTCCTTGTCGGAAACTTCGGCGTGCAGCTTGCGGTTCGGAATATCAATCTCGATGATGTCGCCGGTTTTGAGCAAACCGATCGGTCCGCCTTCCGCCGCTTCGGGCGAAATGTGGCCGATACAGGCACCGCGCGTTCCGCCGCTGAAACGTCCGTCAGTGATGAGCGCGACTTTATCGCCGAGCCCTTGTCCCATGATGTAGCTGGTGGGCGCGAGCATTTCCTGCATACCGGGGCCGCCTTTCGGCCCTTCGTAGCGGATGACGACGACGTCGCTCGCTTTGACTTTGCCACCGAGAATTCCTTCGCAGGCTTCTTCCTGCGATTCGAAAATAACCGCCGGTCCTTTATGAACCAGCATCTTCGGATCAACGCCCGCACTTTTTACAACGGCACCCGCTTCGGCGATGTTGCCGCGCAGGATGGCGAGGCCGCCTTCTTTGCTGTAGGCGTTTTCGACCTTGTGAATGCACTTTTCGTTTTTGCTGACGGCTCCGGCAATATTTTGTCCGAGCGTTTTGCCGCTGACCGTCGGGCAGTCGAGCTTGAGCAAACCCTTGATCTTGCTGATTTCGCCGAGAATGGCGCTGATGCCGCCGGCATCGCGTACGTCTTCGATATGGTAGCTCGACGACGGCGAAACCTTGCAGATGTTCGGCGTGGTTTTTGAGAGACGGTTGATCTGATCGAGGTCGTAAGCGATCCCCGCTTCATTGGCGACGGCTAGCGTATGCAGTACGGTGTTGGTGCTTCCGCCCATCGCCATATCGAGCACAAAGGCGTTGTCGATGGAATCGTGCGTGACGATATCGCGCGGTTTCGGGCCGTTGGCTTTCGCCATAGCGACGGCGCGGCGCGCGGCTTCTTTCCAAAGTTCGCGGCGGGCCGGTTCAATGGCTAGCAGTGTGCCGTTGCCGGGTAGCGCCATGCCGATCGCTTCGCACAGGCAGTTCATGGAGTTCGCGGTGAACATACCGGAACACGAACCGGCGGAAGGACACGCCTTGCATTCCAGTTCGTTGAGTTCTGCTTCGGTCATTTTTCCGGCCTTGCACTGCGCGACTCCTTCGAAAACGCTGATCAGGTCAACGACGCGGCCGTCTTCCAGTCGTCCGGCCGCCATCGGGCCGCCGCTGGCGAAGACCGTCGGGATATTGCAACGAACCGCGCCCATCAGCATGCCGGGAACAATTTTATCGCAGTTGGGAATACAGATCATCGCGTCAAAGGCGTGCGCCTGAACCATTGTTTCCACGCTGTCGGCAATCAGTTCGCGGCTGGGCAGCGAAAACTTCATCCCTTCGTGACCCATGGCGATACCGTCGCAAACACCGATGACGTTGAACTCGCGCGGCGTTCCGCCGGCTTCGCGGATAGCGTCACAGATAAGGCGTCCAACCTGGTTGAGGTGGACATGTCCGGGAATAACTTCGTTGAAGGAATTGCAAACGGCGATGAACGGCTTCTTGATGTCCTCATCGGTCAGTCCGGTGGCATGCATCAGACTGCGGTGAGGCGCGCGTTCCATCCCTTTTTTCACTCTGTCACTGTTCATAACGAATTCCTTTCCTTAAAAAACGATAGACTTCCTAATACATTCAGGTAGGTTTTCCGGCTCTAAACCAGAACGTCGAGAGCATACGTTCCGGGAAAATATTATGAAGACAATTTTTACTGCAATGACTGTTCTTCTGACCGCCGGAATTGTCCGCACAGAAGAACTTTCCACCAACATTCCGCCGATTGTGGTGACAGCCGCAGCACAGACTGCAGGAAATGCAGCCATCCACGAAGTACTGCGTGCCGAGCCGGGGGTGGTACTCAATTCGCAGGGTGGCTCGCAGAACGACCTTTCGATCCGCGGCAGTTCATTCAGCGGAGCCGGTCTTTCGCTGGGCGGAATGACACTGCGCAACCCGCAGACCGAGCATTTCAACGCCGAACTGCCGGTGCCCGCCGCGATGCTTTCGCGTCCGTCGGTGCTGACCGGCCTCAATAACCAAGGGGGGCATCTCACCGGCACCGCCAATTTTGATATGCTTCCAATCACTGGGAAAAAGCAGGTTGAAACCGGCTTCGGATCCGATCACCGCGACTGGCAAAGCCTGCTGGTGCAACACATGCTCACCAAAGAATTCGGTATCGGCGTGTTCGGTGGACGAGAATCGGCCGAAGGCGTTGACTATAAGGACAACGACTATGATCGTAACTATGTCGGCGGCCATACGCAGTACCGCAAGGACGATACGCAGATTGATTTTCTTGCCGCGCATCAGGATAAAAAATTCGGCGCGCGCGGTTATTACGGTGTAACTGACACGATTCCGGCAAATGAGAAAACAGAGGACTCTCTTGTCTACCTCGCCGCCCGCAAAGGCGATCTGAACGGTGCCTATCTGCGCGGCGGCATTTCGTGGCACGAGTTCCACGACGACTATGAATTGCCGTCCATTGCCTACCGTAACCAGCACCGCTCGCAGGTTAGCTCCGCTTTTTTTGATGGCCGCTCGCTGGAAGTAAACGGCTGGGCGCTCGGCTGGCGCACTGATGTTGATCAAGAGCGCATTGACAGTGATGGTTCCGGCGGCCTTGGGCATCATCATCGCGAACACGGCGGCATTTCTCTGCTGCCGCAATGGCAAGGCGACCGTTTAAAAATCACGGCAGGCGCGCGCAGCGAATTCTTCACAGGCGAATCGCCGTACTGGCTGCCACAAGCGGGAGTGGATTACCTGCTTTCCGATAATCTGACCACGTTTGCGTCTTACACCGAAACGGTGCGGCAACCTTCCTACACCGAACTCAACTACAACTCCCCTTTCAGCCTTGGTAATACAGGACTTCAACCACAGACCGAACAACAGACCGAAGCTGGCTTCAAAGGTATTCCGTCCGAACATACTGACTGGAAGGTCGCCGCGTTTTACCGCCGCTCCCGTAACACCGTGGACTGGATGAAGGCTACCCCTGCAGCCCGCTGGATCGCCACGGATATCGGCAATCTGGATGTTTACGGCACCGAAGCCCGGCTCGGCTGGTATCCGGTGCAAACAGTCGAAATGCAGTTCGCCTATACCTGGATTTATAAAGACCTCACGGCATCGGATTTCGGCAACTATGCATCGCGCTACGCGCTCGACTATCCAGAACATCTTGCACAAGCCTCGCTACTCTGGCGTCCGGTCAAGCCGGTTGAGATCGGCACGGTTCAGTCGCTCCGCTGGCAGACAGAGAATACCGTACGAACCAGTGGGAGTTTCGGAGCCGACAGTTCATTCGTCGTTCGCTTCACACCGCCGAAAGCCGATTACGCCACTCTTTCTCTCCTGCTGAGCAATGCGTGGAATGACGACTTCCAGACGTTCCCCGGCCAGCGCCCGCCGGAACGGTTTGCAGGCGTATCACTTACGTTGACCTGGTAATCCACTTATAACCCGCTCCCCTCCGGCAGTTATTTGATTTATATTGTCATTAAACATTATCTGTTTACTTGTTGTTAATGCGAAATATGACAATAAATAGTAATGGACGCTTCATATTGATAACTGATTCTAATTAAATTTTAACATTTGACCTATTGACTTTCTAACCAGTAAGAGTAAAAAGGCTCCCATAGATCAGTTCTTCCAAGGGTTGGAAGAGGAGTTCTAGGGCGTCAACCACAAGGTTGAAGCCAAAGATTAAAGAAAGGAGAAATGAAGATGATCCCATATGGATTCGGGTTTGAACCGAACAGTTATCCTACGGTAGATCTTCAGATCGACTTCAAAAAGTTGGGTCGCAATTGCAAGGCGCTCATCAAAAAAGTCGGCCGTAGAGTTCACAAGAAGCATAAATAACCCCCGCCGTCGCGGGAGGCCCTACAGCAGGGCATAATTAACGAGAATACGCAAAATCGTATTTTCACACTTTGACAGACACCCCGCTTCGGCGGGGTGTCTTTTTTTAACTTCCATAACCATCTACAGCCCCAGACCAGAGTTATTTTTTAACCGAATCCTGTGCATTGACATCCATTCTCTTTTCCGTACAATGCGCGCTTCTTTTCCAATGGCGGGATAGCTCAGTTGGTAGAGCAGAGGACTGAAAATCCTCGTGTCCCCGGTTCGATTCCGGGTCCCGCCACCACTTATTTTCGTTTCATTTCCGTCCGCCGTTTCTTACTCTGCTGTCCATGCATGTACTTAACAGCCTGTTACCGGTTTTCCTGATCATTGCACTCGGAAAAGTCCTACGCCAAACCGAATTCTTCTCTGACAGCCTCGCCAAAAGCCTCAACCGGCTGACCTACTGGATTGCCCTGCCCGCACTGCTGATCGATAAAGTATCCAATGCCGCCTTCAACTCCGGCGACGTCACACGAATGTCACTGCTTCTGGTTTTGGCAACTTTAGGATCGATACTGGCCGGGTATATCGCCGTTTTTACTCTGAAGCTTGATCGTCGCTCAACGGGAGCTTTTGTACAGGGCTCCATGCGCTCCAATAATGCCTTTGTCGGCCTGCCTGTAATCATCTATTCCATGACTGGATTGAGCCCCGACATCGCGGCGCTGGCAACTGTCGCACTGGCTCCATCCATTCTCTTCTACAATGTTTTCTCAGTGATCATTCTACTGGCACACGGCGACCGGCAAAAGCGAAGTCTCGGTGCAACTATCCTGCTGTTCATAAAGCAGCTCCTGCTAAACCCGCTATTGATTGCCTGTGCGATCGGTCTGCTTTTCAACCGTTTTGGAATCGCTCTTCCATCCGCGATTCAACGCACAGTAACCGCCCTGGGGGACACCTCCCTTGCGCTGGCTCTGCTGAGTATCGGTGCCGCGCTTTCATTCAAGGGCCTTCGTACCGGTCTTATATCGTCAATGTGCGCATCCAGTATCAAGGTTTTCATCCAGCCCCTGATTGGTCTGGGCCTGGCTGTACTCTGGAACATTCCGCCTGTTGAACGTCAGATTTTGCTGATCTATCTAGCCTGTCCGACAGCAGTGGCCAGCTATGTCATGGCCGATATTTTTAACAGCGACCGGGATCTTGCAGCACACATCATTGTCGTCAGCACACTGCTTTCCGCGCTGTCACTGACCGCCGTACTTGCTCTGGGAGGATAAAAAATGACTGTACCAAAAAGACGCTTTGGCAAAACCGGACTACAAATGCCTGTTCTCACCTGCGGCGGCATGCGCTACCAGCAATCATGGCAGGACGACGAAGCGGCGCGCCAATCGGTTACGGAAGAAAATCAGAAAAACCTCGAGGCTACCGTCCGCTATGCGCTCGACCTCGGCATCAATCACATAGAAACCGCCCGCGGCTACGGCACCTCCGAATACCAACTTGGAAAATTCCTGCCGACTCTTCCGCGCGACGAAATGATCGTCCAGACGAAACTCGGCCCCAAAGATACTCCTGCAGAATTTCTCGAAAGCTTTGAAGTGTCGATGTCGGCGCTGAAAATCGATCATGTTGACATGCTCTCCATCCACGGCATCAATAACGAAGAAACTTTCCAGCAGGCGCTGAAAAGCATGCCTGCGCTCGAACAGCTTAAAAAAGAAGGCCGGTGCCGCCATATCGGTTTTTCAACGCACGGCACGCCCGACATCGTCATCAAAGCCATCGAGACTGGACTCTTCGAATACGTCAACCTCCACTGGTACTTCGTCTACCATCCGGTCACCTGGGCCTCCGTCGAGGCGGCGACAAAACTCGACATGGGCGTATTCATCATCAGCCCGTGCGACAAAGGCGGCAAACTCTATGAGCCACCGCCGAAACTCATAGACCTCTGCCAGCCGCTCACGCCGATGGCCTTCAACGACCTCTACTGCCTGCGCCGTCCGGAAGTTCACACGCTCTCAATCGGCGCCGCCCGTCCATCGGATTTCGCCGAACACGTTACCGCCGTCGGCAATATGGAAAAGAAATTCCCGATAATCGAAAAACTGGAAGCGCGGATTTCTAAAGCACTGGAAAAAGAACTCGGTACCGACTGGGTTCACCACTGGCATGAAGGGTTGCCGCGCTGGCAGGACACGCCCGGCGAAATCAATATTCCGGAAATCCTGCGCCTCTGGACTTACGCCAAAGGGCTCGACATGGTTGAGTTCGGTAAAATGCGTTACAACCTTATGGGTCAGGCCGGACACTGGTTCGGCGGAATGCAGGCCGCAGAATTCAAAGACGCGGATATGGTGCCAGCTCTAGAAAAAAGCCGGTTCGCCGACCGCATTCCGAAAATTCTACGCGAAGCCCACGCGATGCTTCACGACGCACCGAAGAAACGCCTCAGCGAATCGTAAGCTAAAAATTATAGGTCACAAACAGGCGGGCGTCGGTAGCGGTTGTATTTTCTTTAGCGTCTGTCCTGTCCTGATAGCCGGCACCGACTTTAACGGCGACCGATAGATTGTCGGTTATCGGCTGCTTGACGACAAAGTTGATCTCCTGCCCGTCGAAAGCATACTTGCTATGCTCCTGCCATGTGTAGCTGTAGAGCATATAGAGAAAGGTTTTGCCGATCTTCGTAGTGGCTTTCAAATAGGCACTGTCTGATCCGCCGTTGAAGGGGCCGGAATAGATCAACAGCGGAGCACCAAGCGGATGGTTCAATCCGGTGGTTGTCTCATGAAAAATCATATCGTCGCCGTGTACGCTGAACCAGCCGGGCTCAAAAGTAACGCCTCCGGCTTTCTGTTCGAAAGCGAGGCTGAACATATCCGAACTGAATGGAGCCGTATCTTCTGCCGTCTCCACGGAATCCGCGTGTTGAAAGTAACCGAGCAGCGCGGTCTTGTCCGTCAGTGAATACCGAGTGCGGCCGCCGGTGACATTGGCAATGTCGTGCACATACGCTTCATACACAGCCACCTCCAGATTGGTGATGCCGGTAAACACCGCTTCGCCCCAGGTAATGCCGCCGCTGTCATATTTTTTTGTCGGCGTCAGCACTTCATCAAAGTCATTGAAATTCCAGCCGTCATCATTATCCAGAACATTGCTGAGCCGGAAGGCATGGCCGACCGTAAGGGAAGTGTATGGAATGTCTTTCGTCGTCAGCTGCACCGCTTCAACCGATCGCGGCTTCTGACGGATTTCATCGGAGCGAAACAGTTCGCCGTTAAGAACCTGCCGCCCGGCTTTGATAAAGGTATTTGTCAGCCCGATACTCTCAAAGCGGTACTTCAACCACGCTTCATTGATTACGTTAACCCGTCCATTACTCAACAGTGTTTTGCCGCTATTGCTGTCTCGGCTTGCATCCACCGGCTCCACATAAATCCAGGTCAGCCCGGAACTGAATCCGGCCAGCTCCGGCGAGTTATAACCAATCAGCAGTCCCGCCGTGGTTGAATAAGCATTACCCACTTTGGCACCTTCGACATCGCGGTACATACTCAGCGTCTGAAGCCGCGCATTCCAGGTGCCGTAGCCGAGGTCATTTATGGGCTTCAGCAGGCTTTCTGCAAATACACCGACGCACAGAGCAACCAGTGATATAAACAACAGCGTTTTCTTCATAATGACAAACTCCCCGCGACCGGATTAGTGAGAGCGCGGATTCTTATCCTTTGACCCGCCCGCCTGCAACCCCAGAAATCATTTTGACAACCGGTCAAGGAAAGTGGATTTTCGGCGCCTTTAAATTCAGCAGGAGTAAATCATGACCGAGTTCAAAAACGTAACCGTAGTAAAAAAAGCGAATGTCTATTTTGACGGCAAAGTAACCAGCCGTACCGTCCTGTTTGCCGACGGCAGTAAAAAAACCCTCGGCATTATGATGCCCGGCGACTATGAGTTCGGCACCGAAGCCGCAGAAATTATGGAAATGCTCGGCGGCCAGATGGACGTACTCCTGCCCGGCGAAACCAAATGGAAGACATTCAAAGCGGGCGAATCCTATCAAGTTCCGGCCAACAGCAAGTTTAAGCTCAAAGTGCCCGTCGTCGCCGACTACTGCTGCTCCTACCTCAAGTAAGATGGGCTCTCAGAGCCCACTCTACAATGTAGGGTCGGCTCTATGCGCCGAAAACTACTGCGCCGGAACGAACTCAAAGCCGGAGAACGTCAGATCAATCGGCACGGGCGCACGCTCGTCGCCAAACCGGACCACCAGCTCCGTGACACTTTCCAGCCCCGGCGTTCCGGGCATCGGAACTCTGATTTCCTTTTCGTTCCCGGTTTTATCGAAGCGGGTGAAAATCTGGTTTTGAAATACCGTCGGCCCGCCGGTCAGCGTGACCACCGCATTAGTAACCGGCACCGCCGCGAGGTAACGAATCACCAGCGCACCGTTCGACAAACTCACCGGTTTCGGCAATTTGACGGTGACCGCACCGTTCCGCACCGCATCGCTGCGAACCCGGAACCCGTTCTGCCAGTGCAGCGACTCCAGCGAGTCGCCGACCGGACTCCACGAAATCCACTGCGAGCCGCCGCCCAGTAAATCAACGGCGACAGACTCGCCGCCCTGAACCTTTTCCAGCGAGGGAATCCCCTGCCATGTCAGATAGCGCTGCATATTTTCTTCGGCAGAACCGATGCCGCCCAGAATCAGCGCCAGCGTGTGCGCCGTCGTCTGAAACTGAATCGGTTCGTTTTTGGCCGTGTTGTATCCCTCCCACGGACCGTGTCTCGTGAATAGCCGTTCGATCTTTTTCCGGTTCATTGCAAGAAACTTTTCAATTTTCTCCGGCGCAACTTCATAGGCAACGCCCAGCGTGTAAAGCGAAGGCGCGGTCGTGTTGCGCGGCTGATCGGTCACTGCGACATCCGGAATACCGATGTCGCCGGTATATTCAACACCGTTACCGCTGTACGCTTCACTCAGGAAGCCGGGCAGTTTATGCCGGGCGGCGAAATCGAGTTCGATATCCACTGAGTTTTCTAAGTTTTCCCGCCAGCCCTGCGTGTCCAGTTCCTGCATAAAAAGCGAAAGCCCCAGCGACTGAAACGATGAGCCGTGCCACGTCGCCAGCGTGTAAAGATCGCGTCCGTCCGCCATCCGGTACGGTTTGATTTTGAAACCGGCGTTTTTCACCGCGTCCGCCGGTAGATCAAAACGCTGCACCACGAACCAAAGCGGCCCGCGGAACTCGTTCACAAAATAATCCATGTGACCAACGATCCACTTACCGTTGCTATCTTCCCATCCGGTAAAGCGGTCTTTCGTCGCGTTCCAGCCAAAAACAAACGATCCCGACTTCTCGTCGTAGAGATAACGGTAACCTTCCGCTTGCTTTGAAACAAACTGCTCAAGCTGACTGCACAGCTGAACCGCCAGTGGATCGTCCCGCAAAGTCGAATGACGCAACGCACCGATCGCCTTGGCCGCCGAAGCCGTCAGGTTGGCGTTGTCGCCAAAAATAATCTGCACCACCCGCGTGTCCAGCACCGCCATGATTTTCGCGCAGATATTGCTCTCGGCAAACGGCGACAGCTCACCGGTGAAAAACTTATCGCCGTATTCCCCTTTGCGCGGAATCTTGGCGAACGAACCGTCCTGTTGCGGAATAATCCACTTTTTGGCAACAAGCGCATCCCAGATTTGGCCGGCCTGTTCCTCGCCGAATACATCAACAAACTTCTGTTTCTCCACTTCCTCGCTCAGCGGACCTATGCGTCCGGTCGGCCCAAAGCCAAGAAAATTTCCGAGCAGCCCTTTGGCGCTGACATTCGGGTCGGCCTGATCGGCGCGCAGACTCGCCACCGCCAGCGAAAGTTGACTGAGCGCATCTTCACGCGAAATGTACGGATTGTCCGCGTAACCCGCCGCGACATTGGCCAGCAGCTCGACCCATTCACCGATTGCCGTCAGCTGTGTGAACGAACGGAGGTAAAGTCCGCGCTCCGAATCCTGATTCCAGCCTTCGACCGGATAGCCGGAACCCGGATCAACCAAGCCGTTCTCCGATTTCAAATAACCCATCGCATTAGCCAGCAACCGCTGCATATTTTCGTGTTCAGGATTCACCAACGGAAAAGTAAACGTCGCCGGATTATCCGGCAGTACCGGCTCCGGTGGTGGGGAAACGTGTGAACATCCCGCGCCCAGCAGAATGGCGAACCCGACTGTAAAAAATATTTTCTTCATCGCTCTGCACTCTACCACAGCCGAACAACACTATTACAATGGTCTCTTGTATTTAAGAATCCGAACCGGACCTAGCAACCCGGACGACACAAGAGGAGAATCCGCATTCCACGGAGCAAATGTGGTAAAGGTTACGCGCCCGTTTTGGCGCGGCTTGCCTTGCAAATACCATTTCGGAGGAATTTCAGTGGCAAGCCCAGCACTGTCGTGCCCGTAATCGAGCGGCAACTGCTCGTCACCAATAAGTCGATTGACCCATGTATTCGCGACACGAATTTCGAGATTGTTCGTGCCAGCTTTCAAATATGGCGTCACATCCAATTGCCACGGTGCGGCCCAGACCACACCTGCCGGCTGTCCATTAACAACAACCTCGGCGACATTACATACTTTTCCGAGATCAAGAATCATCCGCTCGGCAGAGGCTGGGCCTTCGAACAGAATGTGGTAGTCGGCAATGCCAGAGAAATATCTGATACGTTTATCGGCATGCTCCTTCCAGTCGGTCAGACTGGCAAACTCGACCGGCGCATCCGGTCCGCCACGTTCAGTCTGAAAGCGAACCTGCCAAGGACCATTGAGTGTTTTTACCGTTTCAAATCCGGTCGCAACAGGCGATGCTGACGATTCCGGTACAAAAACGACAAAGGTCGATCCGCGCTCCGGCAGTTGCAACGGAACCTGGGTGCGCTTACCGTCATCGTTAAAGCCCGGCGGAGCCTCTATTTTTCCGGTCATTGGGTTCCACAGCTCGGGATGCAATCCCGTTACACGGAACAGCCCGTCGAAAGATAGAGGTTCATCTGCTGAATTGGCGATCCAGTAAATCTGCGAACCGTCCGGCAGAGAACGATGAGTAAAACAGATTTTATCGCCCGCTCCGGACTGTGCTGTGAAGTCGGGTTGCAGGCCGATTTCGCCGAGGACATCAGCAACGCTCTTACCGCTGATGATCCAGCCTTTACCGACCGGGCGATCAAACGCCTGCCCCGAAGTGCTGCCGGCGCCCCAAAGTTTATCGGCAACTGCAGAGAGGCTCTCGTCGGCGACAGGAAGCCCGGATGTACGCTCCGGACGGTTGCCCAGCACCGTTGCTCCAGCCTCAACCAATTCAAGCACGCGTTCAGCCATACGGACACTCATTGGCTCGTCTTTAGGCAGAACGAGTAACCGGTACGAAAGTCCGTCAGGCAAAACCAGTCGGCCATTTTCCACGCGCAGGCGATTGAAAAGGACTTCCGGAGCGCAAGTGTCGTAATCATAACCGGTCGGCGGCTTGCGGGATGGGTCGCCTCGGCCCGAAACATCCGGATGTCGGGACCCTGTTTCCGGTGCAGCCTCGCCGGAAGAATAGAGCATATCGGCAACAGGAAGCCCCTGCCGCAGGAGATATTGAGCCCGGGTGATGTAACGGGTAAAGCCGTACGCCAGCGGCCACCAGGTATTCGAGCGCTCAAAATGCTGCCCGATTGTACCCAGCGTCAATCCAGGCTCAAGATCGGGCCATGGATTGTGCGCGGAAACATGCAATACCATCCGGGTTATCCCGCCAGCCAGCATCCAGTCGGTCTTTACCTTGAAATCCCACGGAGCTTTGGAGTAGTCCCCGCCTTCATTTGGACGCGTATTTGAAGTTAGCGCCTCGCAACCGACCAACTCCCGCCCAGCCATGCGGGCCGGAGAGACCGCCACCTTATACCACGACGCAGAGGTCGGCCTCCCATCGCCTTGCCATATTTCACACATCGGCATGTCTGACTGCATACCAGCCTCCATGCTGTTGAAATGATCCTGATGGTAAGGCTCGTTGCTGAAAAGAATTCCGTGGCGACTAGCTAACTCCTTGGTATAGCCAAAATATTCGTTAACGATCAGACTGGAAATCGTGCGGCGGAAATCGGTCAGGAAACGTTCGCTTTCATCAAGACTGCCGACAATTCGCCCGGTCAGCACCGGAAGATATTCACGAATGTCATAATTGTTAAAACGGCGGAATTTTTGTGGAAAGTCATCCGTCCAGTTTTGTTCGCCGACTTCCCAGCTGTCGATGTGAACATATTTGACAGTATCTTTCAGGTCTGGATCTGAAAGAAATGGCGTCATAGCGTGTTGCCATTGGAAATCAACCGCAGCACGGTTGAACTTGTCACAATCCAATCCCTGCCCGCCCGCGGGAGTCGGAATGGTAATCCCGCCGGTCAGGCAATATCCCAAGCGCAAAACCGTCCAGCTACCTTTCGGAGCATCCCAGACAAGCGTGCCATCCGGCTTCATGCTGGAAGTGACATCAATAATACCCGCCTTATCGACAGCAAAACCAGAGCCATCCGGAACGTGGTCCGCAGTCAGCTCCGACGCTTCGGTACCATAGCGATCAAAGCCGGCTTTCGCGGTCCAGTCCCCGATCCGCCTTCCCGGTAGCAAAGCCAGATCACTAAACCAGACATCCTGATTTGGCGCGACCGGCTCGAACACCAGCTTCCATTTCCGGGCCGGAGCAGAAGAAATCGGCACGATGTGCGTTATATTCTGAAGATTCTTTTTTTCATATTTTACAACCGGGTTCCACGAAATGCCGTCAGCAGAAGAAAACAGTTCGAAGTTTTTGACCGCATTGCGCGGCAATCGAAATCGAACCACCAGAGATGCTGGCGCAAAAGGCTCCTCATAATCAAAAAACACTGCCGGTTTTTTCGCCGAACCGAATACAAGTTTGGCGTAAGAAGGCACGCCGCTCTCGGCCATATTCTTGCCCGAGTCGAAAGTGAGTATCGCTCCGGCAAGCGCCGGAGCCGAGCGGTTCAGCTGTGTAGCATCAAACCCCGGATCATCAGAAGAAATACGCATAGGCACCGAGGTTCTTTCCATCTCAGGAGTCGGAAAAGCCAGCACCAGACCGTCGCGGTACCAGTTGCAGTCGATGGGTGGCTCCGATGGAACCGACGTTACGTTTTGAAGAAACGGAGGCTTCGGCAATTTCACTTCGACCACTCCGCCGCCCTCAACCTGAGACTCACTCCAAGTCAGCTTTTTCATCGCGTACTCGGGAGTAATCCACGGTCCGCCGCTTGAAGACCAGCCGGGGCCGTTATAAAGATCGACATCCATACCCAATCCGGCGGCGGTCTTTATCGCATGCTTCATAAGCCGGAACCATTCCGGCGTATACAACCGAACCGGCCCTTGTTTAACCAAACGATCCACATTGCACAAAATCACCCCGCCGATACCGGCCTGATTGAGTGCTTTTAAATCAGCGTCTATCCCCGCCTCCGAAATGTATCCGCCCCGCCAATACCAGAAAACCCACGGTTTGGCTCCGGAAGGAGGATTAAGAAATGAAGTTTGAAGTGTTCCATTCGTCACAGAATCCCGAAGCGGTGATTCCGCGAATCCGTTCATTCCGTAAAGTGCCCCGGTCTGCATTACAAGAACCACAGAGACTGCGGCCACCATTAGACATGATCTGATATTTTTCATATTCACTTCTTCATCGGGCTTTTGGCAAGGTTGCGGCGAATGCGTTTGACGGTGAGTCCGCCGCGCGGCTCATTTAAGTCGGAAGGCAGAATCACTTCGTTGTTTACCAGCGTGGCACCGACGACGCTTTCACACGCCTGCCGCAGCATCCAGCCCGCCGCACCGGTGTAGCCATTCCAGATCATACGGCCCGGATCGTGTACGGTGAGATAGTCGGCGCACTGCTGGTTCGGTTGCCCGCCGTAGTTTTCAATCTCCGCGCCGCGGGTGTGCGGGATGGCCGAAATTTTGTACCACAGCCGGACGGCGGCATCACGGTAGTGGCGCGCGACTTCCTCGTCGCCCTGTGCAGCGAAGCGCTCGGATAGCAAACGGCAGGCGCGCGTCAGCCACTGCACGCCGTGCGAATACATTCCGTTTTCGCGCACTCCTTCCGGATAGGTGCTACTGCGTCCGAGATACGGTTTGGTATTTTCACGTAGCGCAGGCCAGCCAAGACTGATGACTTTTTCGTGCTCCAGAACAGACAGCGCCGTATCGAGGGCGATGCGGCTGCGTACCGGATTGACTCCGGCAAAGACAGCCCACGCCGCGCCAAGCGCGTCGGTTTCCCAGTAGCCTGCGCCCTTAACACCGATTTCGGTGCCGTCGTCGTGAATGGCGCGCAGGTAACGGTCGCTGCGCCAGACTTTTTCAATATTCCGGCCCAGGATTCTCAGTTGCTGCTCATAGTGGTGGCGGCGTTTTTTTCCGCTGCGCTCGCCAATGATTGGAAGCAGGTTTTTCAAAACGCAGGTCAGGAAGAAAGCCATCCAGACCGATTCGCCGCGCCCCTTACTGCCGATTTCGTCGAGTCCGTCGTTCCAGTCGCCAGTGCCCATTAGCGGAAGTCCGTGGCGGCCCATGCGATGATTCAGCACCAGATCCACGGCGCGCATCACATGGCTATAAACGGAATCACTGCGCGGCGAACGCAACGGAAAAAATCCCATACCGTGCTTACCGGCGGGCAGCGGCGCGAGCGGCGTTTCCGCTTTCAGGTAGCTGACTTTCTCGTCGAGCAACGTTGTATCGCCGGTCATACGGACATATTCCGCGACGCCCCAGCCGAGCCAGATCAGATTGTCGCTGGCGTGTGAGCGATTCAGGAATCCGGTACGCCCGTCCTGCTGAAGAAAGAACCAGTGAGCTACATCGCCTTCAGGGAACTGCTGCGCGGCGTGCAGAATCAGCTGAGCGCGTGCCAGCGACGGCTCGACCCATATCATGTTGACGGTATCCTGAAGCTGATCGCGAAATCCGAACGCGCCGGAGGTTTGATAAAATCCTTTGCGAGCCCAGATACGCTCGCTGAGCGTCTGGTATTTCATCCACTTCACATACGCATCAAATTCCGGATCGCCGGTTTCAATCTTCAGCGTGGATTGCAGCGCCATCCACCAGTCGCGCGTCGCCTGCAAACTCTGTTCGGCATGTTCCAACGATTGAAATTTTTTCACACAGGCTTCAGCCCGCTTACGGTTATCGCCCTGCCCCAGCACGATGGAAATCATCTGTTCACCGCCCGCCGGAATTTCAACCGTCGCCAACAGTGCAGCTACAGGGAACTCGTCACCAGCCGCCGGAACAGGCACACCGGTTTCAACCATGACGGGCCGTGCAAAAGTCCGTCCGGCACCGAAGAACCGGTCGCGGCGCGTGGCGAACTGTTCAACCGGTTCGCTCATGGCGGCAAAGCAGGTGCCGGTGCGAAAACGGTTGCGTGGATTTTCAAAATAGAGTGCGCCGGTGACAGCATCGCGGGAAACAATCAGCGCTCCCGCCAGTTCAGGGCTATGCGCCAGCGCAATCTGGAAGTACGGCGCGACACGCAACCGGCGCGGCGCGCTTCCGGTATTGCGGATTTTCAGAACATAAACGCCAGCCGGTTCATCGAGCGGCACATGCACCGACAGTTCGGTTTCAAGACCACCCTTCTTCATCTTGAATACGGCACTGCCGTCGAGACTGAAGAATACGTCATGCACGGCGGTTTTGTCTTTAAGCGGATCGAAGCACGGGGAAAACCATTCTTTGCGCTGCTCGTCATACAAATAGATCGCCTCAGACGGAATCTGCGCGCCGGTCAGGTCGGCCCAGTCCGTCGTCAGCGGATTCTGCTGTGAGTTCCCGCTGGCCGACGAATGCAGTCCGCGATTGGTAACAGCCAGCACATGGCCGAGCGGATTGGCCATTTCGTGGTCGAACGGGCGCGGCGTAAACGGCGTCAGCACGCGCAGTGTATTGCCCTCATCGGTGTACTCCGTGTAACGCTCCGGCGTGCCCGCCGGAATTTCGCCGTGACCGATTTTCAGTGTGTACTCCGGTTGGCTCTGATCGCGAAGCGGCACAATAGCCTGAGGCCGAAGATGCTTCATAATCATCTGCGAGGCGCGTGCCTGATGTTCGCATCCGCCGATCAGTATCCGGTGCGACAGTCTGCCGTTGGCCGGAAGCGGTGCATCGAGCAACAGCGCGCCGATCGGGTCAAAGGTTGGACAAGCGTTTGTGTCACAGGCCTTCCGGAAGGCCAGCGTTTCGAGAACGCGCGGCGTCCAGATATTTCCGGCACGGCCGATAAAATCAACACGCCCAGTCAGCACACCGGCCGGCGTGTCGGACGAAGCGAGAATGCCATAGAGTTTGGTGCTGCGGTGGAAAGCCAGTATCGCGTTCAGTTCCGAATGATACGCCATTTCCGGATAGAGCCGGTTGTACTGCGTGTGATTGCGGTCGGCATCGGCTCGGTTGAGCATCCATTCCAGATACGGCACCACTTTCAGGTTGCGCGCTTTGCCGCTGAGGTCTTCCAACTCGATATTCCAAAGCTCCACCGTGTCGTTGCGCGCCGGGAGTTTAATGGTGACCGTGACACGGACTTCGCTGGAGGTGTTAAATACCCTGATCCGGTCGCTGTCACCTTCATAGGCGGACGGTGCAAAAAGTTCCTGCGGAAAGTTTCCAAGCACGGGCCACGCTTTATTCGGCTTACCGTTTTCACCAACCTCTACGATGAAAAGAATACGACCAGCCGGATCGACTTTTTCAAACGCACAGCGGCTGATACCGAATCCGTTCGAGGTCAGGAAGGAATTGATCTCGCCGCTTTCCTTGAGTTCCACTTCGTATTTATTGTTGATCAGGCCAAAGGTTTGTTCGATCTGCTCCGCACGGCGCTCGCGGTTTTTGCGCCGCAGGGTAAACAGTAAAGTCACGACAACTGATGCCGCCACCGCGATAAGGATTAGTAAAACAAGCCCCGGTGCGGCGGTGGCCTGCCGCGCCTGAATGGCGGCGCCGATATTGAAAACCTGCGCCCACTGTTCGCCCTTCGGCAGATAAAACGGAATCAGCAGCGGCGCCCAGGTGGTGAAGCGCTTCACCCCTTCCGGAATAAAACGGGCCGTGGCTTCGGGGCCGACGAAAGCGGCGCAACGTTCGTCGAGGCGATCCACGCCGAGAAACGAAAGATTCACCAGTGTCGCAACGCGCAGTCCCATGTGGTCGATCCAGATCAAAATCTGAAACCAGGCATAGCCTATGATCCAGCTGAACACCGTCAGGCTCCACGCGGTGAAGCCGCTGGCGTCGCGGGTTATGCTGTTGAAGATGGCGAAGAAGGTGCGGATGAGTCCGTCCTGATTGTACCAGGAGGCTTCGGCCATCGGACGCAGGAAGGTGAAGATCAGCGGTGCCATCCAGAGACCCCAGCGCAGAACATAGACCGTGCCGTCCGCCAGATCGGTCACGCCGCTGCGGGTTGCAATGCGCTTGATCGAAGAAACGTCGCGGTTGAGCAGCGCGGAGAGAAACGCCTTGTTGATCGCGAACAGCGGCGCGGCGATTCCCCAGCCGATCACGCCCATCAGCGCTTCGTTGAAAAGGATCTTCGCGCCGCCGGAGGCTGGCAAAAGTTTGATGTGGCCCCAGCGGCTGATCATCGCCGTAAATTCGTTCGGCGCGGTAGTGCGCAACTGCTGACAGCGCGTGACGATCTCCGCCGGATTCAGGCCGAAACTGTTGTACAGATCAAACTTGGTTCCAATAATTGGAAGCTGCGAGGCGTCGAGATAAAAGCCGATGCCCGCGCCGATGAATGCACCGAGTCCGCTCTCCACAAAGTAATAGCGCCAGGATTTTACGCCGCCGATTCCGCGCAGACCGAACAGCAGGTCGCGGACAATGCTTACACCGCCGAAAGCCGCCGCGCCCGCCGCAAAGCCGAACCATATCCGCTGTGCAGTCGGCAGGCTGGCGAAATTAATGCTCAGGCCGATAGCGAATGCGAGACCGAGAATCAGTCCGCGCAGGTAAAGCACCGGATCTTTGTAGGCGCAGGCGGCGCGGCCAAAGAAGGACTGGCTGCCGTCAAAGGTTTCGATGACGGTTTTGAAAAGCGGAAACACAGCGACACCCGCCAGCGTAAGAAAAATAACCGGCGATGCGCTGTAGGAACTTTGCACCCAGCCCGCGCCGACCAGTGCATGAAACACCTGAAGCAGGCCCATCAGTACGCCGCTGAAGACCATCCCTTTTTTCAAACCGCGGACGGCATCGTCCTGCGCCACCGTACCGGACGGCGCACTGCCGTGTATCGCACCGAGCATCATGCCGGTGAACAGGTAAACAACCGCCCACAGCGGCCCCTGCGAAAACATTGTGGCAAGAATGGCGATAACCGGACGGAGGACAGCCGGAAGTTCCGCAACAGCTGCACCTGATCCAAGGTCGGCGATATACGGCGCGGCGGTCACCAGCAGGGAAAGTACGAATAACGCCCGGTGAACTTTGAGCGAGGAGAGCAGCCGCTCACGGTTGATCAGAGAGGAGGCGTTGGCGAGCAATTCTCCGGCGGCGAAAATCAGCGCCGCCTGTATCACAAAATTATGGAACGACTGCAACGCCAGTAGCAGGCCGAACACAAAAGGTGCCGCTGTAATGGTTGCGCCGCCGATCAGGCCGAGATGTTTCCGCCGCAAGTTGAGTCGGCAGACGTTGGCAACGTGATAGATCAGGATAAACAGCGCCGCGCCAAAACCGCTGAGCTGGAAAAATCCGGTAACAGAACCGGGTGCCTGCCAAAGAACTTCTTTGCTGGCGGCGGCCGCCAGCAGTCCGGGAAACAGCGCGCTCCGTAGAGTTTCGCCCACGAAAGCCGGACGTCCGGCCAGCGGCATCTTGAGCAGGAAACTGATGACCACACCGGCGGCGGCGACATAGAAACAGAACCAGCCGGAATCGAGCGGATTCATTTTCCCGATTGCGTAAACGCCGAGCACCGACGAGACGATCAACACGGTCGCGACGCCGAAAGCCAGGTCGCGGGCGATTCCTCCGACAGCGACTTTCATTTTACGCCGAATCACCAGTACCAGCAGACTCAGCAATAGACTGAACGCGGCGACGCCGCCCAGCCGGCCCCAAAGTGTCGCACGTAGCGCCTGCCATAAGGGAAGTTTGCTGAAGGTCATATCCAGACGGATTCTGCCAACCGCCGGATTGTCGCCGCCGGTACGCTGAATCAGCAGCACCGTTTCGTTGAGACGGCCGATTTTATTCCAGTCGATCAATTCACGAGCCGAGCTCCAGCCCGGCACGATCGGAACCGGAAACCTTTGTGTACCGGCTGTTCCTTTGATTTCGACCGCCAAGGCAATGTCGGAAAGCCGGTCTTCGGGAATGTAAATGCCGAGTTCAACAACATCAACAGAGCCGGCGACCAGTGTGTCGGGATATTCCTTGGCCCAGACTCCGGCGGCGGTCTGATCAGGAATGGAGTAATCGATAATCAGCAGGTCACGGTTGATCGGCGCTTCTTCAAACTCGCGTGAAATGGCTGCCCGTGCCGTGCCGATATTAAAACTGCCCTGCTGCTTCGCATCGGTAAAACAAATTGGAGCCGCCTGTACCCAAGCGACCTGAAGCAAAACTGACAGAAGAATACCGACGAGTCCGAAGCTTTTTACCATGCACAAACCCTGCCCGCTCCCGCTGTTTTATGCAATCTCTTCCTTGCCGGTCTGTCTCAGATCAGCAGATCGTCCGGTCAGAATGAAGTCATTGAAAATCTGAATGAGTCCCTGCCGGGCGAGCGCGGTGCGGTAAAGTTTCGGCGAATGGTCGGGGCCGAAAAGCGTGTAGGCTGTTTGGCGAATAACGCTGTTCATCGGCTCGACCGGCAAATTCTGTAAAGCAGTTCCATCGCCGTTTGCCAACCGGTACGGCGCAATCACATTCAGCTCAATCGCATTTAACCGGTCTTGGCCGACCAGTTCCGCCGGTTTTTCTTTTCCGGTCCAGCCGGTATGTGTTGACCAAAAACAGGTTTCAAATGTTTGGAGCCGCGATGGGGACATCGCGTCTACGTTTTGGAAAAGACCGGATGCGGACCATTGCGCCAGAGCGCACAGACGGCGAACGGGATGGTTCAGCGGCCGGACGCTGGCGAGCCGCCACTCGGATTTATCGAGCGGCACGATTTCTTCCCATTTATGCTGTTCGCGCCACCAGCAGTCCCACAAAGAACGCAGTTCTGTTTTTGAAGATTGCGGCCAGCTGGCGGTAGGCTGTTTAGGAAGCAGCCCGGAAATGCCGAGCAGCACGGCATAAACCGTTTTCCAGTCCGCGCCGTACGGCGCGAGCGCTTCGAGCGGAATGCTCTGGGCCAGTTTACGGAACGGTGCTTTGTTGTGCTTGTAGCCAAGCGCGGCGGCGGTTTCTTCGTAAAGCGCCTGCGCGTCGCCGCGCCGCTGAATCAGCCACGCCATCCGCAGCGTCTTCTGCCGGAGCCGCTCCTCGCCCGCGCTTTCCAATGTTTGGACGATTTCGTCCGGCGATTTTCCAAGCATTGGAAATACTTCCGTGGCACGCGGCTCGTGATACGGATAGGCGGAAAGATCAATACTCTCCAGATCGGCGGCGCACACTTCCGCCAGCGGAATATGGAGCGTACCGGGCGGAAAAAGTGTCTCGTCGATTTTCCCGGCAAACCAGGTGATATGAAAGCGGACGCCGGTATAGCGCAGGTCAGTATGGTGCCCGTGGTTTTTCCAGTCATTGGAAAAGATATGAATCTCGGCATCGCCCGCAACGCGCCGCTGTTCGCGACCGACCAGCAATACCGCGCCGGAAAAGTCCGGCCCGGCTTCCAGATTCCAGCGGCCGGGATTTTCAACCGTCACCGGTTCGCCGCGTGAAGTCTTCAGATTTTGCGGACGAAGGCGATCATCGAACCAGAGAGCGTGCAAATGTCGCTCGGCATACGGAAAATAGCGGCTGGCAGTTTCGCAGACTTCGCTGGGAGAAATCAGTTTGCGGTAGGCCGCCGCGCCGGCAAACAAACGTTCAGTTTCCGGAGAGATCTGGTAAATCATGGTGCATTTTTTACCAGACATTTTAAGTGTTGGAAACATTGTTTAACGCCGAACCGGCGCTTGATAGCCATCAGGGAGAGCCCTGCACTGTTATAGGATGGAGGGACAGCGGCCTCGCTGTCCTCGGTCGCCGAGGCCGGCGACCCTCCAAAACGCGACCACAGTCTCATTGCCCCGCGTTGGGAAAGTCGAACTCGGTCTCGAAGAGTTCTTTGAATTTTTCGGCGGTGGCGGCTTCATCCGGGCCTTCAACCTGAATGGTGATCTGCGTGCCGTGTTCAAGGCCGAGTATCATCAGCTCCAGCGCAGAGCCGAGATGGCAGGTGCCGGAGGGTGCCAGAACCGTGATGGTTCCTTTGTATCCGGCAGCGGCCTGAGTAAGCAGCGCCGTCGGCCGGCAGTGAATGCCCGCATCGTTTTTAATGACTGCTTTTACCTCGACCATAATGCGGCAAATGATGCGCGGCGCGGCATTTTTTTCAATCCTTATCTCAGAAACACTTCCCGGTTTGTTTCCGGGGACAGGAATCCTTGCTACACCGGTAGCAGATTTCGTTAGCCATGGTTTCGCCGCGGAAAAAGGCGTCGATATTCGACAGCGTCGTCTCAGCAATATTGGTGAGCGCTTCTTTGGTAAAAAATGCCTGATGCGCAGTGACCAGTACGTTCGGGAAAGTAAACAGCCGCGCCAGTACATCATCGGTCAGCACTTCGTCGGAGCGGTCTTCGAAAAAATAGCCGTCTTCTTCCTCGTAAACATCCAGCCCGGCGAAACCGATCTTGCCGCTCTTGAGCGCATCGATCAGATCCTTCGTCTGAATCAGCGCGCCGCGGCTGGTATTGATCAGCATCACGCCGTCTTTCATTTGCGCGAGGCTGGCGGCGTTGATCAGATATTCGGTTTCGGGTGTCAGCGGACAGTGCAGACTGATGACATCCGACTGGCGGTACAGTTCTTCGAGCGGAACATATTCCACACCAGCGCCAGCGGCCCAGTCCGTTTTGGGAAAGCGGTCGAACGCCAGCACGCGCATCCCGAAGCCTTTGAGAATTTCCGCCAGAATCTGGCCAATGCGGCCGGTACCGATAATCCCGGCGGTTTTACCGTGCAGATCAAAGCCGAGCAGTCCGCCGAGCGCGAAATTGCTGTCGCGGGTGCGGTTGTAGGCTTTGTGCGTCTTGCGGTTAAGCGTCAGGATCAGCGCGACGGCGTGTTCGGCGACGGCGTACGGCGAATAGGCTGGCACGCGGGCGACGTGAATCCGGTCGAAGACGGCTTTGAGATTGACGTTGTTGTATCCGGCGCAGCGCATCGCGATCATCCGGATGCCGTTGTTGTACAGAACGTCCGCCACCGGCGCGGAAAGATCGTCGTTCACGAACGCGCAGACGGCGTCATAGCCCGCCGCCAGCGGCACGGTATCCGCCGACAGCCGGTTACCGATGTATTTGATCTCATAACCGTGCGACCCGTTCGCCGCGTCAAAAAACTCCCGGTCATACGGCTTGGCATCAAAAAAGATGATTTTTTTCATACACACAGCTCTTTTTCCGCAGAACCGTTTTCGCTGGAGACGGGCATGGTGAGCGGGGCGGTTGGTTTAAAGGGCATCGGCTGTTTCTTTAGCGATTCGGAGAGCGGTTGTTTCCCGGCAGCGGTTTCGTTGGTGAAGTTAGCGGTTAAGCTCCCGGCATCCGCCAGACTTGCGGCCAATACAACGATCCATCCGTATTTAAAACTTTTTTTCATCATCTTATTTCTCCTGCAAAAACCGCCGTGTTTTTGACTTTTTTCAAGATTCATTGGCGGCCCCCTTTTCGATTTCAGGGCAAAACTAACTGACCGGTTTTCCACTGTTTCAGAACCATGCTGGCATTGAAGGCCAATATACCGGGAGTTTTAGCTACACGTTCCAATGCAGCAACAGCTTCGGCTTCGTTGGATTTCAACAGACTTGTAGCCGCCCAGCAAACGACAGAATCATTTGTATCGTCAAGTAAGCTCAAGAGTGCCGTTGCACCATCTTTTCCGTATTTTCGAATAATCGGAATAAGGGTAGCCAGTTCATCAAACGCTGCGTTTCCGCTCTTGTAATCGCCAGAGAGCGTCGCTTTTCCATGCACAATAGCTAATTGCTTAGTTTTATCTATAACATCCTGAAGAAGGGATTCTTTCATTGGTCACCTCCAAACTGTTGCATAATTTGTCGGCCAAACGCAGCCTGTTCATCAAAAGATTGTGGTCTCAACCATTGTCGAATTGTCTAAGGATAAGAAAACAACTGTTTGGATGAATAAAAACTGCTGATCTGATTATGTATTGAACCGGAACCATGAGGCAGTCGAAGGGGTCAGTCCCGTAATCTAGTAATTTTTCGTAGCTGCACTTCGAAGTCATGGCGACATCCTTACCATAAGTCTTCAGGAGTTGTCTGTCTGTTTCGCGTGTTGTCATGGTCACCGGAATAAAAACCGGAGCACCAAATGAAGCCCCGCCGAGTTCGTCGCAGTAAACAGGAAAGGCGGTTGACATCCGCGGCTTTCAACTGCGTTAATCGAACAACAAACTGTAAAGGAGGTCGCATGAAACTGGAATCTAAACGCTGGCTTATCCTCTCCATGGGCATTTTAGCAAACATGTGTATGGGTGCCGCTTACGCTTCGAGCGTATTTGCCAAGCCGCTGCTCGTCACACTCGGCCTTATGAAAACGGGCCCGTCCGGACCCGTGCCCGACATGGTGCAATGGGCCCTCGCCTTTTCGGTCAACCTCGCCTGCCTCCCTCTGGGGATGCTTCTTTCGGGTCGTATCGCAGACATTAAAAGTCCTCGTGCAGTAGTGATCGGTGGAGGAATTCTCTTTGGATTGGGCATGCTGCTCACCGGTTATGCCAGCTCCTTTACCTGGGTACTCTTTTTCTTCGGTGTAGTGATGGGGATCGGCAGCGGTGCGGCCTACGGAGCGATTGTTTCCACATCGGTACGCTGGTTTCCCGATATGCGCGGCCTCGCCAGCGGACTTTCCGTCGGAGCTCTCGGCTGTGGAACTCTGATCATCGCACCGATTGCACAGCAGCTGATGGCTGGCGCACCGGATGGCCAGACTCCCGTTCTATGGGCCTTCAAAGTTCTCGGCGCAGCCTTTATCGTCGTCATAGCACTCGCCTCTTTCTTTATGATCACGCCGCCCGCCGGCTACAAACCGGCAGGCTGGATTCCCAAGCAGGGCGCACCCGGCTCTGCCGCCGCCAAAGATTATGCCTGGCGGCAGCTTTTCGGCCGGCTGGAGTTCTGGGTACTTTACGCCATGTACGCCTGTGGAACGTTCTCCGGACTCATGATTATCAGTCAGGCATCACCAATTGCGCAGAAGATGACACACCTGTCTCCGGCAGAAGCGGTCGGCATTGTTTCGCTGATGGGTCTGGCAAATGCTGTCGGCCGGGTTTTCTGGGGATTTATCTCTGATAAAGCCGGACGCCTCAACGCCCTCTTTGTGATGTTTATCATCACCGGCATTACCATGTTTTTTCTGCCGCAACTGGCCATGCAGAAAAGCACTCTGCTGATCGGAGCGCTTTTCGTGGGGGCCTGCTACGGAGGGTACCTCGGCATTTTTCCGTCGGTCACGGCAGATTATTTCGGCACCAAAAATCTCGCGCTTAATTATGCCGTTATCTTTTCAGCGTTCAGCATCGCGGCGATTGCCGGTCCGCGCGTGGCCAGCAAGATCGTTCTGGCGACAGACTCGTACGCCAAGGCCTTTATGGTCGCGGGAGCTGTTTGCGTTGCCGGAGCCATCTTGACAGTTTGCGCCGCCTGGCTGGCCCGACGCGCCAAACTCAACGGCTAAAAACTTTCCTTCATCACTGATTAAGCCCCGCCTGAGCGCTTGCCCGGAATAGCGGTTCATGTTTAACTGCCGCCCATCAAAACAAAGGGAATGTTGGATTATTGGAATACAGGAATGGTGGCAGAAACCCTGCATTAAGACAGGAAGAGACAGAATCTGACCCATTATTCCACTGTTCCATTGTTCCAGTATTCCAATCTTCGATTGGAACTGAACTATGAAATTTGCGCTGAGCTGGCTGAAGGAATATGTGGATTTTGACGACACGATCGCGGGTCTTTCCGACAAACTGACGTTTGCCGGGCTCGAAGTCGAAAATATCGAAACGCTCGGCGGCA
>Ga0247840_10000747_pt1 | contig 66350 bp, 52 predicted proteins | sample LaCruzMarch2015__FD_192404 | JGI IMG/M metagenome (GOLD analysis project Ga0247840, IMG submission 192404) | Freshwater microbial communities from meromictic Lake La Cruz, Castile-La Mancha, Spain - LaCruzMarch2015_17m | ecosystem: Environmental > Aquatic > Freshwater > Lake | place: Spain... | reverse complement strand
CTATGTTTGCTGCCGAAAACTTTGCCATCCTGAGATCCATTATCGAAACAGCCATCAAAAACAAACAAGATGTGCTGCAAGCCCTCAATGTAATCGCTCATTATAAATAGGACTGATTAGTTACAAATATTGTACTGGAAGAGTACACAGGAATTCACTGCCAGTATTGTCCCGAAGGCCATGCAATTTCAGCAAGCATTCTGGCAAATCATCCCGGAAGAGCTGTTGTTGTTGCCATTCACCAGGGTTCTTTTGCTACTCCCGGTGCGGGTGATCCCGATTACCGCACGCCGTTCGGCGATGCACTTGCAGGTCAGACAGGGTTGACCGGGTATCCTTCAGGCACCGTCAACCGCCATGTTTTCACAGGTACAACGACCGCATTGGGACGTGGGGACTGGACAGCAAATTCGGAAGTCATCCTGCAACAACCCTCCCCGGTAAATGTAGGCGTTGAAACCTCCTTCAATTCCACCTCCCGTGAATTGACTGTGCATGTTGAATTATACTATACAGCCAGCAGTGCCACCCCCTCCAATTACATCAATGTGGCGCTGATCCAGAATCATGTATTCGGTCCCCAGACAAATGGCGGAGCCGGGAATAATTATGAACATATGGAGATGCTGCGGTATTTTATCACCGGACAATGGGGCGATGAAGTAACCACCACCACGCAGGGATCATTGGTCGAAAAAACCTATGTATATACAATCCCGGCAGGTTATAACAGTGTTCCCTGTGTCGTTGAAAACTGCGAAATTGCTGTATATGTTGCACAGGGGCACCAGGAAATTCTCACAGGCGATGTGGTCCCGGCAATCGATGGCACCAACCTCTATATCGGTGACATCAGCACCTCCGAGGGTACGATGAAACTTGGGCAGCCAGCTTTGACTACGAATTTTAACCTGTTTGCCAACAGTAACCTGGATGGAACCCAGCCTTTCAAAATCAAATTGGTTTCAACCCCACCGTCAGGATGGACATCGGATTTTGAAATTAACGGACAAACATTTTCTGACAGTGCCATTGTCAATCTTGTAAAAGGAACCCCCGAGCCCCTGGTACTTCATGTCACACCCGGTTCCTCTTCAGGTTTTGAAACCTTTACATTTGAACTCTCCTCTGTAAACAATTTAAATGCACCGACCAAATATATGGCCGTTCAGCTGATGTCGAATGTAGGTACATTGCTGGTGAATGCGGCAGGCGATAACTATGCAACCCTTCATCAGGATGTTTATATTGCAGGTCTGGCAGCGGCAGGATGTGAGGACATGGCCGTTATGAAATCAAATCTGTTTGTCCAGGCTGGTGCTGCCGGGATTCTTACCGATGTTTTAAGTGTATTTTATAATTGTGCATGGACTTTCCCGGCTTTTACTGACCCTGAGGCACTTGCAGTTAAAGCGTTTGTGGATAATGGCGGGAACTTGCTGGTAGCAGGGCAGGATGTGGGCTGGGATATCATGAGTGGAGCTGATGGCAACCATGGCACTCCGGTGACCCAGGACCTTTACACAAACTATATGAAAGCAACCTATGTAGCGGATGGCACTTCGGCAAATAATAAATTGATTGCCAATACAGCTGATCCGATTTATGGAACCACCGCCACCTCAAATATTGTCGATGTTTATGGAGGCAACATGTATCCTGATCAAATCACCCCGCTTCAAAATGCCTCTGCCATATTTTATTATAATACGGCAGGCACCAAGATTTGTGCTGTCAAATCCACAAAGGAGGAGGCCAAGGTTGTCTATTTCGGCGTTGGACTTGAAATGGTACAGAATGCAGAAGTTAGAAACGATGTGATCACCAAAACATACGATTGGTTCATGGAAGGGGTTGGCGTTTCCGAAATTGGGAATAAAAGTCAGGCTAAACTGGGACAGAATTTTCCCAATCCTGCCAATGATTTTGCGACCATTGCATTATCCGCTGTTGACCAGTCAATGATGTTGGAAATCACAGATATAACAGGCCGGACACTTTCAATTCTTCAGGTAAAGCCGGGAACCACGCAGATTCAGGTGAATACCTCCCCGCTTCAGAATGGTTTATATATCTACCGTCTGATCAGCGAAGGCAGGGTGTTGGATGCAAAACGGATGCAGGTAATTAAGTAACAGAGTAATTCGTCATTCGTCATTCGTCCCTCGTCCCTCGTATCCAGTTTCCCATAACGTCAAGGGCTGCCGGTGAAATGGTCTCCTCGATTTTTGCATATTCGGTAGGGCTTCCGGTTGTGGCTGTCTGGAAAAGATGGTTTAATCCCGGAAGTTCTTCGATCAGATAATGGGAGTTCCCGCCAAAAATCAGCGCTTTTTCGATGGCTTGAAGGTTCTCTTTAGGAGGAACCTGCAGGTCAAGACTACCGTTGATGGCCAACAACGGGCATCTTACCTGAGAAAGGTATACTTCCGGATTGAGCGTTAGAAAACAACGAAACCAGGGTGAGGTAACATTCTCTATTTGAGAGGCTACTTCCTGATCCGTCAGTTTTTGATAACCGGTATCGGATGCATTTTTTTTATCAGCAGCATCAAACAAGGCCCTGATTTTTTTTTCAGCCCTGGCATTGTCCTGATTTTTCTTCAGCGCTGAAAAGATGTCTCTGTTCAATTTTCCATTGGATTTGATGCTTTTTTCATCCATCCCCTCTGCTTTGCTGATGAGTTCTGACTGCAACAGCACGATTTGCGCTCCGGTAAGCCCGGGGCCAGCCATCAGAATAATGAAAGCCACATCTGGCCGGCGGGAAGCGACGATGGGTGCAATAATTCCCCCTTCGCTATGGCCTATGAACCCGATCATGTTCGTATCAATTTCCGGTTGATGCTTTAAAAAATCAAGGGCCGATTCGGCATCTGTCGCAAAGTCGAGCGTAGTGGCTGTTTTGAATACTCCGCCCGATTTGGCAATTCCGCGATCATCATACCGGAGAACTGCAATTCCCTGTCTGGTCAGATAATCGGAGATTACCAAAAAAGGCTTATGCCCAAGCAATTCTTCATCCCGGTTTTGTGGGCCTGAACCTGTGATCAGGATGACAGCAGGGTGGCGGCCAACTTTTTCGGGTAGGGTGAGGGTGCCGGCAAGTTCAAAGCCACCAGTTGTGTTTTTAAAGGTAATCTCCTGTGAACGGTAAGGATAGGGAGGTTTTGGCTCCTGTGGACGATGGAGGGCGACCGGTTTTTCCTGCTTAACCATATTCAGTGGAAAGGTTTTTCCTCCCTGCCACCAGGTTCCGGCCATCGCGCTGTAATCTGCATTGATTTTGCCGCTGAATTTTCCGCCGATTATTTTTGATGAAACAAGAATGGAGTCCTCCCTGAGGATGACTTTGCTGGTAGGAATATCCTTTGCGCCCTGATCAGGGCTGTCGAACGTGACAATCATACTATCACCTTCATTGAACGAAACGTTCATGACCAGCCGGAGTTCGATACCCTGAAACGTTAAGGTCCCGGCCCACGCCCCGGGAAGGTTTTTTAAGCGATCCTGTGCAAGAACTGATGTTTGCAATAAAAGAGCCAGCACGATAAACTGGAAAATCAAAAAGACAGTATGATTTTTTTTCATCTTGATATGTGTTTGGTTGAACCAGTTGAGCAGCTTAAGCATTTATTCCGGCATTTGACTATTTTACCACCGCTTTTGCAAAGCTATTTGAATAGGCAGCAAAAAAACCAACTCCACCATTATTCACATTTCCATTCACATTTGCAGGCGGACCGCTGAAAAAAGGAATGTTAAATCCGGATTGCTTGACCTCATTAATAAACTCAAAATATTCTTTGGTAATGCCCGACATCTGCAGCATGATGGTATCGCCCGGATAGATCGTTTCCCACGGATGATCATTGTTTATATACATAACAGGCACCCCATTCATATAACTCCCATTGAAAAATTTATCTTCGGAAACAACCTTTTTTGTAATGGTATCGGTAAGCAGTTTGCCATTCTTATAGAGGTTGAACATATAGAAATTTGATTCATTACCCGGCTCCTGGGCCCACAATTTAATGATCCATATTCCTTTTCGACCCATTTCAGGTTTAAACACCGCTTCGATGGAATCGAGGTGCGTCACAGACGGCATGAAGGAGGAGGCTTCAAATCTCGATTTTCCGGCAATTTCTTCAGGCAGTTCAACATGAAGGGTGTATGTATTACCTGTATATCCTGCAAAATTCGAGTCGGTTTCATATATCCCTGAGATGCCTTTTTTCGATTCGTGCAGTAAAAACGTATTCGTACCGGAACTGATCCATACAAGTGCATTTACCACCCTTGGCACAGGTTCATTGGAAAAATAATCTGCTGACTTTGTAAGCGCAATGGCATATGCTCCGGTATCCGATTCAATATTACCGTCTACAACCAACCGCGTATAGGTGCTATCGAGGGTTATATCGATTTTTTCGGTGCAGGCTCCGGTCAGCAACGCGAGCAAAACAATTTGCAGGATTTTCCTAATCATTGTTGAAGTGGAAATTAAATGTGATTGACGGTATTATGCCGAAGAGGTAGACCTTTTCGGCATAGGTAACATTCGGATCCAGGTTGTCCTGGGTAAAGTTGATAGACCAGGTGTTGTGACGATTGTATGCATTGTACACTGAAAAATTCAGGTCCCAGTTGAACTTTCTGCCGGGTACTTGTTTGCTGAAGAAGGTGAGTGACACGTCGAGGCGATGGTAATCCTGATACCGGTATTGATTCCGGTCAGAATAGATGGGTACGATTTTTCCACCAATCTCCGCCCGTCCGGTAGGGAAGGTCACCGGGGCTCCCGTTGCATAAACCCAGTTGGCAGAGACCGTAAAACGCTTGCTGATCACATAGTTCAATACAATCGAGATGTTGTTGGGCTTATCGTATGGGGCAGGATAGGGGTTGTTGTCATTTATATCATTGATCTGACGAAATGTCCGGGAATAGGTGTAACTGATCCATCCATTGATTTTTTCTTCATTGAGCCTGACAAGAAACTCAATGCCATAGGACCATGCTTTTCCATTTCGAATCTCGCCTTCCAGTTTATTGTTGAGCAGCAACTGGGCGAAATCCTTGAAATCGACCACATTCTTCATCCACTTATAATAGGCCTCAACAGAGGTCTCAATGGTGTTTTTGCGAAAATTCCGGAAATAGCCCACAGCGATCTGATCGGCAATTTGGGGTTTGACATTCGGACTGGAGGGAAACCAAATGTCGAGTGGTGTTCCGACGGTAGAATTCTGAGCAAGTTGAAGGTACTGGTTTGTCCTTGCATAACTGGCTTTTACCGAATGTTTGCTGTTGAAATCGTAGAGCAATCCAAGGCGCGGTTCAACCCCGATATAGGTGTTGTAAATTACCCCTGCATTGTAAACCGATGAATCGGTAGCCGTGTAGGTTGAATCGTAATGAAAAACCGTTCCGGGGCCAATGTTCTGAAACATGGATAGGCGCAATCCGTATTTGACTGTGACGTGCTCCCCGATTTTTTGTTCATTGTTGCCATAAACGCCCGTTTCAAAAGCATAGTTGTTTGGCACTTTTACATCGGCGAACACCGTCTTTTCTCCTGTTCCTTTGGCCTGACCGGGGTTGAACATGTGATAAATAACGGAAGCTCCGAATTTAATGGTGTTTTTCGTGTTCAGGTAATAGCTGAAGTCGGCTTTCACCCCGAGATCCCGGAGGTTTGAATTCCAATCAAATGAATTGCTGTTCCCGGCAGGTGTTCCGAGATTATACAGGTAGTTGCTGTAGATGAGCGAAAAATTCGAGAACAACTGTTTCGTAAAGAGGTGATTCCACCTGAGCGTGGCCGTCTCATTGCCCCATTTCATTCCTGCAAAGTTGTTTTTAAACACATCCCTGCCAAAATAGCCTGACAAAAAAATCTGGTTATTGTCGTTAATCCTGTAGTTTGCCTTTGCATTCAGATCATAAAAATAGAGACTGTTGTTTTGGAGCGCCTTATTGGATGAAAGCGGAAGGAAAATATCCGCATAGGTACGCCTTCCTGAAAGGATGAACGAAGCCCGGTCCTTCACAATAGGACCTTCGACCGTGAGCCTGCTCGCAATAATTCCGATGCCGCCATTGATCTCAAACTTCTTGGAATTGCCATCGTTCATGCGCACATCAAGTACCGAAGCAAGTCTCCCTCCGTAATTCGCCGGTATATCCCCTTTGTAGAGTTTAACATCCTTTATCGCATCATTGTTGAATACAGAGAAAAAACCCATCAGGTGAGAAGCATTATACACCGTTGCCTCATCCAGGAGGATCAGATTTTGATCGGGGGAGCCGCCCCGAACACTAAAACCACTGGAACCCTCTCCCGCCGACTGCACTCCGGGGAGTAACTGGATGGCTTTGATGATATCCACTTCTCCCATCAGTGCAGGAATCCGCTGTATGGTTTTAATATCCATGCGAAATGTACTCATCTCGGGTTTTACAACATTCTTGTCATTTTTTTCACTGGTAATCTCCACCTCCTTTAACTGGTGCTGCTGTGGATCAAGTTCAATGGAAATTTTCAGATCGTTGTTGAGTAAAATTGATTTTTCAATGGTTTGGTAACCGATGTAGGAATATACCAACGTGTAATTCCCTTCATCCAACGTAAGAGAATAGTTGCCATATAAATCGCTTACAGCACCGGTTTTCAGCTCTTTAACAAAAATGGTGGCTCCCAGCAACGCCTCACCACTGTGAAGGTCCCTGATTTTCCCGCTGATGGAATGCCTCAGGGGTTTGCTATTCGGATCAACATTCGCCTGAGTCTCATAAAAAACCAGGAATAAAATCAGTAAGGGAAAAATTATTTTTTTTATCAAGGGAGGAAAAATGAGAGGTTAATGACGGATAATCCGGAATTCTCCGTTCAGATTCAGTTTGATGATTCGGGAGGCTTTAACTTGCTGAAGCTGATCAAGTGACTCATTAACCACATAATCTACGCCGTCAACGATCTCCCGTGAGATGCTTTTAAAACCCCTGGGAGGCTTATTGCCGGAAATATTGGCTGAAGTGGAAACAATGGGCTTCCCAAACTGTTTTATCAGTCTTTTGCAGAATTCGTTATTTACAACACGAATGGCAACGGAATGATCTACTGCGATGACATTGTAAGCCAGATTTTTAGCGCCTGGGTAAATAATGGTCAACGGGGTGTCAACATGTTCGAGCAGGTCCCATGCGTTTTCGGGAATGACAGATACAAAATCTTCTATTTTTTCAGCTTCGTCAATTAAAATAATCAGACTTTTGCGCTCCATCTTTCTTTTCAGCCGATAAACCTTGTCGACAGCCATGCTATTGGTTGCATCGCAACCTATTCCCCAGATGGTATCAGTCGGGTACAAAATTGTACCTCCACTGCGCAAAACAGTTAAGCAATGCTGAATTTCGTTATCGATGGTTGACATATTTCAAAATGTAATCAATTCCTGTCATTGATGACAGGATATAGTTCAATCTAAAAACGTGCAAAGGTAGTGACAAATTGCACAAGGGCGCCAGTTGTTAAAAAATCACGGGGCCTGATCTACAATTGTGAGGTTAGTTGTTCATTTCTGATGCCAAAAGCACACTTGAAATGTTTTTCCGGACAGGCGGTGTAACCGTGAAGTCCGCAGGGTCTGCATGGCAATTTCTCCAGATTTTCCACTATCCTGGCGTCATCTGAAAGCGGGCCAAATCCGAATTCAGGAACAGTTGAACAGTAAATGGCCGTAACAGGTGCATTTACGGCCGATGCCAGATGCATAGGGGCTGAATCATTGGTGAAATTCATCCGGGCATCCATCATCAGTGCGGCTGATTGAAGAAACGTCAGTTTTCCTGAAAGATTTTTTATCCCCGGATGGCCGGATTGGGAGAGGATTTCATCGCCAAGTTTTTGATCACCTGGAGATCCCAGAAGGTAAATGGTAGCATCTGAAGAAATCTGTTTGGCCAAAGAAGCCCACTTTTCTGCAGGAAATTGTTTCGTGAACCAGAGTGAAGCAGGTGACAACGTATAATATAACCCGGATTTGAAGGGGGCCACATGATTTAAATCCGATTCACGTGGATAAATCCGTGGCTTGGTATCCAAATCATCCGTAAGGTCCCTGACCAGTGATAAATTGCGTCGGGTTTCATGGATGCCATGGCCGATTTTGTGAGGGATTTTCCTGGTGAAGCAAAAGGATAAAGGGTTTTTATCGAAACCTGTTCGTATCCCGGCCCGCGAAAAAGCAGTCATCAGTCCCGTCAGGAAAAACCGCTGCATATTCACCACGAGGTCATATTTTTCATGCCACACCCGGTGCATAAGCTTGTCAAAATTGAGGTAGGCATGCGATTGCTTATCCCATACCAACACATCGTGAAGAAATGGGTGCCCGGTAAAGAGGCTTTCTGTCCCTTTTTTTAACAGGAAATCAATGTGTGCGCCAGGAAAATGGTGGTGCAACTTTTCTGCAACCGGAGTTGCCAATATGACATCTCCGATGGAGGCGGTTTGAATAATCAGTATTTTTTTCATCTATACTGGTACATCAAATTCTCGCAATGCCTGGTTTAATGATGTTTTCAGGTCTGTCGACGCTTTGCGCTGGCCAATGATCAGGGCGCAGGGAACCTGGTAAACACCTGCAGGAAATGTCTTCGGAAGTGTACCGGGAATAACGACGGACCGTGGAGGAACATCTCCTTTGTATTCAACAGGAGCGCTCCCCGAAACATCAATGATTCTGGTCGATCCGGTAAGTACGACATTGGCCCCCAGCACGGCCTCCCGGCCAACATGAACACCCTCAACCACAATGCTTCGGGAGCCGAGGAAGCAGTGGTCTTCAATGATCACCGGAGCTGCCTGAACAGGTTCCAGTACGCCCCCAATCCCAACCCCGCCGCTCAGGTGGCAATGTTTGCCGATTTGGGCACATGACCCTACCGTTGCCCAGGTGTCGATCATGGTTCCTGTCTCAATATGCGCGCCAATATTAATATATGAGGGCATCATAACGACCCCTTCAGCGATATAGGATCCGTAACGTGCAATAGCGTGAGGTACAACACGGACACCCAGTTTGTCCCAATTGGTCTTGAGCGGAATTTTATCATAGAATTGAAAAGGGCCAATCTCAGTCAATTCCATCTTGCGGATAGGGAAATAAAGAATAACGGCCTTTTTGATCCATTCATGGGTAACCCATTTCCCCTCCTCCTGGCTGGCGACCCTGAGGTTGCCAAGGTCAAGTTGTTTGATCACTTCGCAAATTGCTTCCCTGGTAACGGGTTGTTTCAGGCATTCCCGATTATCCCAGGCGGATTCGATAATTTGCTTGAGGTTTGTCATGTTTATGAATTCACGCGATTTCTGTTTTCCAAAATTAGCTAAAATTTCAAATCTTTGTACCTTTGCCCCAAAATTCAAGGTATGGGCAGGATTCTTGCAATTGATTATGGACAGAAGAGAACAGGCCTTGCCGTTACTGATGAATTGAAGATCATTGCAACAGGTTTGACAGCGGTAAGGTCAATGGATGTTCTGGATTATTTAAGGGATTACCTGCGGCAAAATGCAGTTGAGCTTTTTGTTGTGGGTGAGCCAAAACAGATGAACAATTCCCCATCAGAATCTTCGGTATACATTGAGCCTTTTGTAATTAAACTCAAAGCGGCTTTCCCGGAGATCCCGGTGGTGCGTGCCGACGAACGTTTCACATCGATCATGGCCACACGTGCTATCCGTGAAGCCGGAATGAAGAAAAAAGTCAGGCAGGATAAGGCGCTGGTCGATACGGTGAGCGCCACGATTATATTGCAGTCATACATGGAGATAGCGAAGTAGCGGAAAAATAATTAAAATAGAATTTATGATTTTGCCTGTTGTTGCATATGGCCATCCGGTATTAAAGAAAGTAGCAGAGGAGATCCCTGTGGATTATCCAGGTCTGAAAGAGCTTATCGGGAATATGTGGGAAACCATGTACCAGTCGGATGGCGTAGGATTGGCTGCTCCTCAGGTGAACCGGTCAATCCGTCTTATTGTGATTGATGCTTCTGCGTTTGCTGAGAAATACCCGGAGTCGGAACATTTTAAAAAAGCATTTCTGAATCTAAGGATTTATAAAGAGGAGGGAGATGAGTTTTCATTCAACGAAGGATGTCTGAGTTTCCCCGGTTTGAGGGAAGACATCCTGCGTAAGCCGGTCATTTATTTGAAGTATATGGATGAAAATTTTGTTGAACACGATGAACGCTTCGACGGCGTGATTGCCCGAATCATCCAGCATGAGTATGACCATATTGAGGGCATTGTGTTTGTTGACCGCATTCCTTCCCTTAAAAAGATGTTGCTCAAAAGGAGGCTAACTGATATCAGCAAAGGGAATGTTGAAGTAGCCTACAAGATGCTGTTCCCACAAATAAAAAAAAGGAGAAGATAGGATGCCTCTTCTCCTAATCAGGAAAAAATCAGAAAAATCAACGATATGAATAAACACATCCTTTTTGTTTTAATGGTTTCAATTGGGTTAATGGCCGGATGTAAACCTTCGAAGGAAAAAATAATCAGCCGGATCGATAACCTGGAAAAAAGTATCTTTTCTCCTGAGGTTGTGAGCTTTAATAAAGAAAAAGCCGATAGCCTGCTAACCTTTTACGGGGATTTTGTTAAGAATTATCCAAACGACTCATTGTCACCCGGGTATGTGTTCAAAGCAGCAAATATTGCCATGAATTCAGGAGATGGCCCGAAGGCACTCAAATTTTTCGATCAATATATTCAGAATTATCCCGGTGCGCCGAAAGCCCCCATGTGCATGTTCTTTAAGGCGTTCATCTATGAGAACCTGATGCAGGACCTTGACCGGGCGCGAGAAACCTACATTCTGTTTATTGAAAAATACCCGTCGAGTGATTTTACAAATGATGCAAAACTGGCCTTGATGAACCTGGGAAAAACACCTGACATGCTGGTGAAAGAATTTGAAGAAAAAAGAAAGGCCGATAGTCTGCGGATCGCCGATTCTTCAGCGAAAATTAAAAAGCCCCGGAAACGTTGATATTCCAAATTATTTGAACAAATTTTCAAGCGCAGTCGACAGCGTTGCTGGTGAAACGTATTCATATAAATGGCCTTCATAACTGTACGCAATTCCACCTCGTTCTTCTGAAACGACAATGGCGATGGCATCCGATTTCTCGGTGATTCCAACAGCAGCACGGTGGCGCAAACCATAGTAGGAGGGTATGATTCCTTTGTTTGAAACGGGAAGAATGCAACGTGCAGCGCGAATATGATCACCGGTTATGACCACCGCGCCGTCATGCAATGGACTGTTTTTAAAGAAGATCGTTTCAAGCATGACCTCCGAAATTTTGCAATCAATGGGTTGGCCGGTTGCTACGTATTGCGCCAGCTCATTTTGTTGCGTAATGACAATCAGGGCCCCTGTTTTGGTCTCAGCCATTTTCTGGCAGGCTTTTACAATTTTATCAATATTCAGATTGACAGGATTGTTGATTTTAAACCGCCAGAACAGAAACCGTTGCCTTTGATTTTTAATGATCCTGGTATTCCCGACCATCAGAAGGAATTGCCTTATTTCAGGTTGAAATACAACAATCAGGGCAATGACGCCAACGCTGATAAACTGTCCCAAAATCTCGGTAAGCAATTGCATCTGCAAAGCTTTCACAACTTTCCAGATGATATAGATGGCGATAATACCGATAAAAATTCTTATCCCTGCAGTTCCTTTTACGAGGTTGTATATTTCATAAAGGAGAATGGCAAATAAAATAATATCGATGATATCAACAATGCGAAGACTGAAAAGCCCGACTAACAGCATAAAATTTTCAAATTGTCACGTTTTTTGCGTCACGCGTCACGCGTCACGCTTCCTGCATCACGTTTTTTCCAAAGGTAACAAATTTCGGCTAACTGACCATTTGCACCAGCCTGATCGCTTCCATGGCCTCCTTCACATCATGCACCCGCAGGATGTCGGCCCCTTTTATCAATGCAATGGTATTCAATACGGTTGTGCCGTTTTTAGCGTTTTCCGGATTGATTTTCAGCACACGGGTGATCATCGATTTACGTGAAAGGCCTGCAACAATGGGATATCCCATTGATTTTAACGCGTCCAGGTGCGACAGCAGAGCGAAATTATGGTCGGCTGTTTTTCCGAAACCAAAACCAGGGTCAATCAGCACCTGCCGGATCCCTTTCTCCCGGCATAGGGCAATTCTCTGCTCAAAAAAATAGCTGACCTCCATGACGACATTGTTGTATTCTGGTTCCTGCTGCATGGTTTGTGGGGTTCCTTTCATGTGCATCAGAATGTACGGCACCTTGAGTGAAGCAATGGTTTCAAACATGCCTGTTTCAAAACGGCCTCCATAGATGTCATTAATGATATCAGCTCCTTCATCAACTGCTGCTTTGGCTACCGCAGGCCGGTATGTATCAACAGAAATTAAACATCCGGGAAAATGGTTGCGTATGGATTTCAGTGGCGGAAGCAGTCGTTCAATTTCCAGGACTTCACTCACTTCCGGAGCTCCTGGACGGGTTGACACCGCTCCAATATCGATAATCGCTGCTCCATCATTCAACATCTTTTCTGCCTGGTGCAACTGTGCATCGCAGGCCTCATATCTCCCTCCATCGAAAAACGAATCGGGCGTGATATTCAAAATCCCCATCACCTGAGGGATGGATAGATCCAATTCTTTGGTGTTACAAAAAAGTTTGTTCATTTCTTTATTAAAAACGGTGCCAAAAGTACGACCAAAACCCAGAAAATTGTTAATTTTAGCCTCAGAAATATTCAAAGGAGTATGAGAATTTTAAGAACTTTTTTCCGCATCCTCGTTGGACTTGTATTTGTTTACTCAGGTTTTGTGAAGGGAATTGATCCATTGGGAACCGTTTACAGGATGGAGGATTACTTTCTTGCCTTTAACATTCCCTGGTTCATCCCGTTCAGCCTCTACCTGACTATATTTTTATGTGCACTTGAATTTTTAATCGGCGTGAGCCTCCTGTTCAATTTTTGGATCCGTAAAATGGCTTGGATTTTATTGCTCATGATGATTTACTTTACAATACTTACATTTTTCGATGCGGTTTACAACCTGGTCCCCGATTGTGGATGTTTTGGGGAGGCATTGAAAATTACCAATATACAAACATTCATCAAAAATGTTATTCTGATGGGTTTTGTAGTTCCCATTTTTATCTGGCGGAAGAAATTCAAAAGCCTTTTACCATCGTGGGGTGATTTTACCATGTTGTTTATTTCTGCAGTTGCCTTCTCCGCCTTGTCAATTTATTGCTACCGGCACCTGCCGATAATCGATTTTATGGCATGGAAGGTGGGTAATCGTGTTAATAGGACCGAAACATGGCCGGTAACATTTCACGTTACCTATAAAAACAAACTGACCGGGGAGGAAAAGGAGTTTATCTCGCCGAATTACCCATGGAATGATTCTGTATGGCTGGCCAACTGGATCTTTAAAAGCCAGCGCGTGGTTGATCCGAATAAAAATCAGGGGTTGGTGCTGCGTGCAGAAGATCAGCATGGAATTGATTTTACATCCAGCATTTTGAATAATCCTGATTTTCAGTTTGTTTTAGTGGCCTATAACCTTGGCATGACTGACCAGGATGGTTTTCACAGGATCCTCCCGCTGTATAAAAAAGCCAATCAGGATGGATATTCCTTCATCTGCCTCACCAATTCCTTTCCCGGTGAAATCAAACAATTCAGAATGGCCCATGGAACTGCATTTGACTATTACCTCGCCGATGATGTGGTGCTCAAAACCATGGTCCGTTCCAATCCCGGACTCATTCTTTTGAAAGATGGCATCGTACTTGCTAAATGGGGATTCCGCGATTTTCCGGCATACGATGAAATCAGGCAGAAGTACATGTCGAAGTAAGAAATTGTAGTACTCCTATGGGCCAATTCATTCTAAAACGATTCTGGTACGGTATTCTTGTCCTTTTCGGGGTTATCATGGTGGTTTTCCTGCTTTTCAATGTCCTGCCGGGAGATCCGGCACGTATGATGCTTGGGCAGCGCGCAGATAATGCATCAGTAGAGGCCATAAATAAAGATCTGGGCCGTGACAAACCATTGACAATCCAGTTTTTAAATTATCTGAATGATCTTTCACCACTTTCACTTCACAATGTTAAAGATGCTGAGAATTTTTGGTTTCTTGATCCGGCCAAATATGACAAAACCCTGAAAATCATCTCTTTCGGAAGTTCTGCGCTTGTGCTGAAGGAGCCCTACCTCCGCCGGTCGTATCAGTCAAAGAGGAATGTGTCAGAAATCCTGGCTGAAGGTTTTGTGAATACGATCATTTTGGCATGTGTTGCCATGGCCTTCGCCATCGTGATCGGAATAGCTGTCGGCATTGTATGTGCCATCTACAAGAACAGTCTCATCGACCGCCTCTCCCTTGTTTTTTCTGTGCTTGGAATGTCATTGCCCTCATTTTTCGTAGCCATTCTCAATGCGTGGATCTTTGCATTTGTGCTTGTCCGGTTCACCGGACTGAATATGTCAGGCAGCCTTTATGGGGTAGATGATTTTGGACAAGGCAGCTTCCTTGAACTCAAAAACCTGATTCTTCCAGCCATCACCCTCGGAATCCGTCCGCTGGCCATTATTGTTGAACTTACGCGAAATTCCCTGCTGGAGGTGATGACCCAGGATTACATCAGAACGGCAAGGGCAAAAGGATTAAGCAAATCCAGGATCATTCTGAAACATGCCCTTAAAAATGCATTGAACCCTGTAGTCACAGCCATCTCCGGATGGCTTGCTTCACTTCTGGCAGGAGCAGTCTTTGTTGAATTTGTGTTCGACTGGAAAGGTATCGGGGTGGTGATCGTAAATGCACTTGAAAAATATGATTTTCCGGTGGTGATGGGTGCCGTCCTCTTTATCTCCATCATCCTGATTGTCATTAATTTTTTTGTGGACATCATCTATGGTTTGCTTGATCCAAGGATAAGATTGCATTGATAATGTTACCCTGTTACCCTGTTACCTTGTTACCTTGTTACCCTGTTACCCTGTTACCCTGTTACCTGAAGTTAAACTAACCTAATCACCAAAATAATTATAAAATGAGAAAGAAGATTGTTGCAGGAAACTGGAAAATGAATAAAACTTTTTCCGAAGCTGAGACGCTGATCACCGAGATCGCAGATGCCCTTGATGAAGTCACGTTAACCAATGCAGAGGTTGTTCTTTGCCCGCCGGCATTGTACATTGAAATGGCCATGGATGTTGCCTTTGAATCAAATTTTACTGTCGGGGCCCAAAATATTTATCCGGAGGATTCGGGGGCCTTTACAGGTGAAATCAGCCCGCTGATGCTGAAAGAACTGAATGTCGCCTATTGCATCATCGGACATTCCGAACGACGGAAATATTTCAATGAGACCCACCAATTTCTGATGAAGAAGGTCGATGCGCTGCTGAAGCACGGTATCCGTCCCATATTTTGCTGTGGAGAAATTTTATCAGAAAGAGAAGCAAATCAGCATTTTAAAGTAGTCAATGACCAGCTGGTCGAATCACTGTTTCATCTTACCACTGAAGCGTTCCGGAATGTGGTTATTGCCTATGAACCGGTGTGGGCCATTGGCACGGGCGTAACAGCGAGTAAGGAACAGGCGCAGGAGATGCATGCCTACATCAGGGGGTTGGTAGCAAAAAAATATGATGCCAAGACAGCTGATGAGACAACCATTTTATACGGCGGAAGCTGCAATGGGAAAAATGCCGGAGAACTATTTGCCCAGCCCGATGTGGATGGTGGTTTGATCGGTGGCGCTTCACTGAAGACCGATGAATTCATGCAAATTGTATCAGCACTGTAATCATGGACTATTTTGAAGTCAATATGGCAAATTTCGGTGATTTTGACCCCGAAATTGCCATGGCTCAACTCGCAGGTATGGGTTTTGAGAGTTTTTTGGAATCGGAATCAGGGTTCCAGGGTTTTATTCGTGAAGATGTTTTCGATGAACCCCTGATCAATGAATACCTGAAGCAGTTGCACGATAACCATGGCATCATCTCCGGATTGCAGAAAATTGTAGCCCAAAACTGGAACGCGATTTGGGAAAGTGCCTATGAACCGGTTACAATAGCAGGTAAATGCCAGGTTCGGGCTCCATTTCACCCACCTGTGCCGGGAATTCAATATGACATTGTGATCGAACCGAAGATGTCGTTCGGGACAGCACATCACGAAACAACTTCCCTCATGCTTGAACTGCTGATGATGGAGGATTTGAGCGGTAAACGCATACTTGATATGGGTTGCGGAACAGGCGTGTTGGCCATTCTTGCCTTTAAAATGCATGCGAAGCAGGTGGTGGCCATCGACAACGATGACTGGGCTTTTGCCAATGCACTTGACAACATGGAAAAGAATGATTCGGCCTCAGTTTTGGTTCTTCAGGGTGATGTTACCGCCATTCCCCTGCCGGAATTTGATCTTGTAATTGCGAACATCAACCGCAATGTTCTGCTTTCTGATATTCCTGCATATACAAGGATTTTAAATCCTGGCGGGATACTTTTGCTAAGTGGTTTTTATGCGCGTGATTTGGAGCAGATCAGGTCGGTCGCAGAACAGGCCGGTTTGCGTTATTTCAGCCATAAATCAAACAATGACTGGATTGGCGCTAAATTTGTAAAATGAGGAAAGGCTATTTCCAGGGTATCAGGAAATTGATGATGGTGGGGCTCTTCACCATTTTGTCGCTGGTTATCTATGGCCAAAAACGATTGTATTTTTCAGGTGATTCCGCAAAATTTTCGACAGAATTAAATTCCATATTCGGGAAGCTGGCCGACAATGAGCAGAAGATCATTGCCCCCTCTCTGAAAGAATTTTATGGGAAATGGAACGAGGAGAAGTTTAACTCCGTACAAAAAAAGATTATCTATTTGATAATCAACGAAATGGCACGAAAAAAAATCAGACCCTATCCCGATTTCTTCAATTACATCAATGCCCTTAACATCTATATAAATACCTATCAGCCCGAGTCCCGTTTTGCGCCATGGTCGGATATTCTTATTAAACTGCTTGCTGATAAAAACAACCGGAAATTCTACGCCTTTCTTGAGTCCACCTCCCACCTCTTTGCGGAGAACCTGATCTATAAATCACCGACTACAAAATGGAGAATTAAAACTCCTGCCTACCAGTTTTCCTTTGATACTGTTCCGAGGATCGATTTCCCCAAGTCTGATCTTGCCTGTTATGCAAATGATGACAGTCTGAATGTATATGAAACCAGCGGGTCATACTATCCTTTGACTACACGGTGGAAAGGCAACGAGGGAAAGGTAAATTGGAAACGGGCTGGGGAGGATCCGAATAAAATTTTTGCAAGTCTCTCACAGTACGAGATTCAAATGCAGTTTTCGAAATTCACCGCCGATTCGGTGAGTTTTACACATAAGAAATATTTTCCTTCACCCATTACCGGAAGATATGTGGATAAGGTTCTCGCCGATGTCACGGAGGAAAAGGCCTCCTATCCCCGATTTTTTTCTTATGATAAAACGATAGCCATTCCCAGGCTGTTCAGTAATATTGATTATCTCGGCGGGTTTTCAATTGAAGGAAGCAGGATCATCGGATCGGGAGGTCTGACAACCCACGCCAGGCTTTATTTTAAAAAGGATGGCCGGGATTTCATTGTTGCTTCTTCACAAACCTTTATCATCCGGCCCGACCGCATCAATTCAGGCATGGCTTCAGTCACGATTTATCATGACAATGATTCGATATTTCATCCCGGACTCCAGATGAAATACCTGGATAATAAAACGGCTACCAATGCAAATAAGGAGCTCTCCTTTACAAAGGATGAGCGCATGACCATCACCAGTCCATGGTTTGATTCTTTTCATAAAATTGAAATTTACTGTGAGGCTCTGTATTGGAATGTGGGAGAGCCAAGAATCAGTTTTGAGATGATGAAAGGTCCTTCGAAAGAGAGCAAAGTGGTTTTTGAATCAAGCAGTTATTACTCCCAGCATCGTTATGAAAAACTCAAGGGGCTCGATGAGATTAACCCGCTGAACCTGATTAAATTTTTCTCGGACAAAAGCAAAACGAAAGAATTTACCCTGGATGAATTAACCCGTTATATGAACAAACCGGCTGAACAGGTTGAGGTTCAGTTGCTGAACCTGGCCACCAGGGGGTTTTTGGTATATGACTTTGATACGAAGGTGGTCCGGATTAAGAATAAGCTGTACAATTATGTAAAAGCGCGCGATGCCAAAGCGGATTATGATGTGATTTATTTTAATTCTTTTGTGACCAATACAGCCAACGGCCTGCTGAACCTTGAAACGTTTGACTTTAAAATCCAGGGGGTTCAGATGGTTGTTCTGAGTGATTCTCAGCAGGTATATGTTTATCCTAAGAATGCGGAAGTGGTGCTGAAAAAGGATATGGACTTCGTTTTTTCAGGAAAAATGGTAGCCGGGCTGTTCGATTTCTATACACATGATTGCTCCTTTGAGTACAATAAGTTCAAGATCAACATGCCTTTTGTCGATTCCATGATTTTTTATGTGAAAAGTAAATCCTTCGATCCTAAATCAGGGACCTTTCCGCTTGTTAAGGTCAATACAGCCATTACCAAACTCAGCGGTGATTTACTGATTGATGATCCCGGAAATAAATCGGGTTTGAAAGCATTGACAGAATATCCGATCTTCACAAACCGCAACAATGCCTTTGTCTATTGGAACAAAGGTAATATTCAGAAAGGTGTTTATAAAAAAGAGAATTTTTTCTTTGAGGTTCAACCCTTTACCATACACAGCCTCGATGTGGTTGCCACGGATAGTTTGAATTTCACAGGTGCACTGACTTCAGCCGGCATCTTCCCGGTTATCGAAAAGCCGTTAAAGGTTCGACCGGACTATTCCCTGGGATTGGAGCAAATTACCGATTCATCAGGGTTGCCGGCATATGGAGGAAAGGGGATTTTCATTTCGAAACTCGATTTGAGCGACAGGGGATTGAGAGGCAATGGAATACTCCGCTATCTGAATTCAACTACCATTTCATCTGATTATACTTTTTTGCCTGATTCGATGAAGACCCTTGCCAATAACGTCAGGATGACAGAGGTGGACGGGCCCGTTGAGTACCCAACTGTATATGGTGATTCCGTGAAGGAATTTTGGCTTCCATACAAGGATTCGCTTGTAGTTACCAGTACATCCAGGGAGATGGCCATGTACAATGAACAGTCTGCCTTTGCAGGCAGCATTTCGCTCACCCCGCGTAAGCTCAGCGGGAATGGCAATGTAAAGATCAAGGATGCCGAAATGGATTCCAAAGGATTTACTTTTAAACGAAGATCATTTGATGCACTCATTGCCAACTTCCGGATAAAATCCTATGACCTCGCCGACCTTACAATTTCCACCAAAAATTATCAGACGCATTTCGATTTCGACAAACGAAAAGGAGAATTCAAATCCAATGTCGGAATTTCGAAAGTGGAATTTCCCATTAACAAATATGTGTGTTCGATGGACCGGTTTGACTGGCTTATCGACAGTGAAGAGATTTTGCTTGCCAACGAACAGAGCATGAAGTATATGTCGGATTCACTGAGTTTGTCGCAACTCATCAATCAGGCCTATACCGGCGCTGAGTTCATATCGGTTCATCCTTTGCAGGATTCGCTGAAATTTTTCGCAGCCAATGCAACCTATAATTTACGCACCAATGTTATCAACGCCAAGGATGTGAAGATTATTAAAGTAGCTGATGCAGCTATTTATCCTGATTCAGGAAAGGTGATTATTTTAAAGAATGCCCAAATGCAGACCCTGAACCATGCCATCATCATTGCCAATACAAAATCACGATTCCATCAATTTTATAACGCAGAGATTTCAATCGCTTCCAGCAAAAATTATACAGGCCGGGGCGATTATGATTACAAGGACCGGGAGGGAACGCTTGAAAAGATCCACTTTGATCGAATCCGCGTTGAAGGTGATACTGCGCTTCAGACTATGGCAAAAGGCGCTATCAGTGATTCCTCCGATTTTAAACTGAGTCCCCAATTCGCCTTCATGGGGGAGGTGTCAATCCGGGCTGCAGAAAAAAGGTTGATTTTCGATGGGGGTTTTCACCTGATTACAGATTGTTTTCATGAACGTCCGGAATGGGTTAAATTTAGCAGTCCGATCAATCCGAACCATGTGCAAATCCCTGTTATCCTGCCTTTGAAAAACATGGCACAGGAACCCATCACCCTGGGATTGATGTTTTTTAATACGGAGGTGAAGATCAGCCCCTCCATTTTCAGGAGAAAAATCAGCTTCAGTGATTCCACCATTGTTTCGGCCGAGGGCATGATCGAATATAATGTTCCTACGGCTGAATTCCGTATTTCCAAACCCGAGAAACTGAAAAACCTTACGGAAAATGGCAATTACCTGGCACTGAATACAGGATATTGTATGGTTCGGGGTGAAGGTAAACTCAATTTAAGCCTTGACCCGGGAGCAATGAACATGCAAAATTTCGGCACAATTGATTATTTCATCATACCCGATTCGACCAGAATACATATGGCCATGGCCATTGATTTCCCATTTTCCGAAAAGGGATTGGATCGGTTCACCAACCAGATTGAATCGACCAATCTTGGCGGGATCAACCTGATGCGGACACCCTATGCCATGGTCATGGAAAGCCTGCTTGACAGTGCAGAGTTTGTCAGGTTGAAAAACGAACAGGAACTTCTCGGGAAATATAAAAAAATCCCGGAAGCGCTCGAGCACACAATGTTTTTGGCCGATTTATGGATGAAATGGGATGTCCTGACAAAATCGTATGTTTCATATGGCAATATCGGGATCGCCAGTGTGGGAAAAACCCAGTTGAACCGTTATGCGAAAGGAACCATTGAGTTTACAAAGAAACGAAATGGCGACGAATTTACATTTTATATTGAAATAACCAAAGATGACTGGTTTTTCTTCAATTTCCGCAACAATGTGCTGCAGGCGCTTTCATCTGACCTTGTTTTCAATGACATCATCAGGAAGGAGGCCCAATCCAAATCTGAACAGAAAAGGGTTAGCAAACTGGCCAGGGGATTTGCATACACCCTTGCAACAGACCGGAAGAAGCGGGAATTTCTCAGAAAATTTCAAAATGTCGATGATCAATAGGTATCCGGAATTTATTTTACTTTGCATCCTGATTGGGTGATAAACAAATTTTCTTAAAGATGACAGCAATTTATATCGTTTTGGAGATCCTTGCGGCCTACTTGTTGGGATCCGTTTCATCTGCCGTTTGGATTGGCAAACTGCTTTATGGTGTCGATGTCAGGCAGCACGGAAGCGGAAATGCGGGCGCAACCAATGTCATCAGGGTCCTGGGATATAAAGCAGGCATCCCGGTGATGCTGGTCGATGTCTTCAAAGGCTGGCTTGCTGTTCAGCTTGCCGTGTGGCTGCCTGTTCCGGGCTTGTCCTCAGAGATGATGGTGTACGTCAGAATCGGGATGGCCATTGCAGCGGTGTTGGGTCATGTTTTTCCGGTTTATTCAGGATTTAAAGGAGGTAAAGGAGTCGGCACCATTGCAGGTGCAGGAATATCCCTTTTTCCCCTTGCGCTACTTCTGGTCCTTGTGGTTTTCATTCTTGTCCTGGCAATCACCCATTATGTTTCTCTTTCCTCTATCATTGCATCCCTGGTTTTTCCTTTGGTGGTGATTTTTGTGATGGGCATCCGCCATCCCGGTTTGGTCGGGTTATCCTTGATAGTTGCTCTATTTATTCCGCTAACCCATCGCAAAAACATACAGCGATTGCTTAAAGGGGAGGAGCGAAAATTCGAATTCCGTAAGAAAAAGACCGATCCAGATAAGTTATAATGAATATAAATAATATTGCCGGAACAGATTATTAGTCGTATATTTGAACAATTTTCATAAAAAAACACTGCCATGAAATTTATCATCTCCAGTACAATTTTATTAAAAAACCTTCAGGCCATCCTGGGGGTAATCAATTCCAACAACACCCTCCCCATCCTGGATGATTTTCTTTTTGAACTCACAGATGATGATTTGATCATTACCTCTTCCGACCTTGAAACAACGATGCGGGTTACTGTAAAACCAGATATGGCCGAAAATCCTGGCTGTATTGCAATTCCTGCGAAAATTCTGGTAGATACCCTGAAGACATTTCCCGATATTCCTGTTTCCTTTAACATAAACCAGGTAACCCTGATGATTGAAATATCAGCAGGAGATGGAAAATACAAGCTTTCTGGCCACAAAAGCGAGGAATATCCCCGTACTCCCGCGCTGGAAGATACGACAGCAATCACCTTCGATTCCCGTTTGATGGCACAAGCCATAAACAAAACCCTGTTTGCTACGGGCAATGATGAATTAAGACTTGTCCTTTCCGGCGTTTTTTGTGAACTTTCTCCTGAAGATGTTACATTTGTGGCAACCGATGCCCACAAACTGGTACGTTATAAACGGACAGACCTGAAATCGAACGATTCAGCCTCGTTCATTCTTCCCAAAAAACCGATGAATTTGCTGAAAGGACTTTTATTCGCCCAGGAGATGCCCGTCACCATCGAATATAACAAAACAAATGCATTCTTCTCCTTTTCAAATTTCCATTTGATTTGCCGCCTGATTGACGGAAGATATCCGAATTATGATGCCGTCATCCCCAAGGAAAATCCGAATAAACTGACGATTGACCGGCATGCACTGCTCACCACCATCCGTCGGGTTTCAATCTTCGCAAACCAATCAACACACCAGATCCGATTCAAGGTTTCGGGACAGGAGCTTTTGCTCAGCGCCGAAGATATTGATTTTTCAAACGAAGCAAGGGAGCGGCTCAGTTGCTCCTATGAAGGTGAAGATCTCGAAATAGGATTTAATTCAAAATTTCTTCTGGAGATGTTGAATAACATCGAAACCAATGAAGTCCGGCTTGAAATGTCTGCGCCCAACAGGGCAGGGATCCTTACTCCTGTAAACAGCGAAAACAAGGAGGAGGATATCCTGATGTTGGTCATGCCGGTCATGCTGAATAAATAGTTTTTTGATTTCAATCTAGTGTTAACTTAAATTTAAATATCATGAAAATTCGAATCCAATTGATAATGTTTGCAATGGCCATCTTCCCGGTTCTCTTTTTTTCATCCTGTTCAAAATTAAAGGAACTTACCTCCATAGATGTTTCATATAAAATCCCACAACAAACGATTACATTTACACCTGCAAATTTCAAAACCGGAGAACAACTGCTATATTCCGGGTCTATCAATGCCAATCTTGACAGTATTCTGAATGCCTATGGACTCTCCAGCGGTGTTGTTGGAAATACGGAGTTTTCACAATGTACCCTCACCATTGTTCAACCTGATACGCTGACTTTTGGTTGGCTCCAATCTGCCCGGGGAGAAATATCACAAACTTCCGATTTTAATCCTTTTCAGGAGGTTGGTACCGTTATAGTTCCTGTTCCTGCTGCAAAAACCGTAACCCTTACCATGAACAATACCAATATCCGCCCCTATCTCGGAAGCACAGCTTTTTACTTCCGCATATATGGGACCCTTAACGGACCGGTACCTGTTGACTGGATTCAGATGTATTTGAATGGAACCTTGCAAATGCACCTCGAACCCCTCAATTAACCAATCCTGGAACACAATTATTCAGGAGGTATTCATTAATTGACCCAATAAAAAAGAGCGAGGCTTGTGGCGTCGCTCTTTTTTTTAATGCCCATGAAATTGATCTAGTCTCTTCGAACGTTAATGGCCTTTTTCCCCCGATTGTCTTCAGTAAGGTCGAAACTAACCTGGTCATTTTCACGAATTTTGTCTATCAGTCCACTTACATGAACAAATACGTCTTGCTGGCTTTCATCATCCAGGATGAACCCAAAACCTTTTCTTTCATTAAAGAATTTTACTTTTCCTTTTGACATAATACATTAAAATTAAGATGAATAACCAAGGCGAATATACAACAAAATCGTAACATTGGTAATTTTGATTGTTTTTTTTCCAGGCCAATACAGAACTATTTCTGGAATATTTCTATAACTTTACCAAAAAACTACGCACATGAAAGAATTATCCGTATCGCTAGAGAACCTCAACGAAATTTTTCCATCGACCTTTACCCCTGAGCAGGTTGCTAAGGCGAAGACATTGTTTTTGAAACAACTTTCGGAGGATGCCCATACATTTTACCAGGGTAAAATACAAACCGTCCCCAAGGCGCCTGTTCCTGGCTTTAACTGGTTTAATGTTTGGTACACTCCCGGCGTGTCAAGGGTTTCAACCAATATCCGGGATAACAACGACACCTCATTCGATCTTACGAACCGGGGAAACCTGGTCGCCGTGGTAAGTGACTCAACCCGTGTGCTGGGCGATGGCGACTGCACCCCTTCAGGGGGACTTGGTGTGATGGAAGGCAAAGCATTTTTGATGAAGTATCTCGGAGGTGTTGATGCCGTTGCTTTATGCATTGACAGCAAAGGGAAGGACGGGAAAAATGATCCTGAAAAAATCATCGAATTCGTGAAGATGTGCCAGCCGAGCTTTGGCGCAGTTAACCTGGAGGATATTTCTCAGCCCAATTGTTACAGGGTATTGGACGTACTTCGTGAGGAATGTGACATTCCGGTTTGGCACGACGATGCGCAGGGTACCGCCTGTGTGACCCTTGCCGGAGTGATCAATGCCCTTAAGCTGGCTGGAAAAAAAATAGGTGATGTCAGGATTGTTCTGAATGGAGCCGGTGCATCCAACACCACCATTGCCAGGCTGTTGATTACCGATGGGGCGGATCCTGCAAAAATGATCTTGTTCGACACCAAAGGATCACTTCACATTGGCCGTGAAGATATTAAATCAGATGCACGGTTTTACCGGAAGTGGGAGCTCTGTCAAACGACGAATCCCGGTAAGGTTCCTGACATCGCGGAAGCAATGAAAAATGCCGATGTCCTGATATCCCTCTCAACTCCTGGTCCCGACGTGATCAAGCGCCCATGGATCAAAAGTATGGCTGATAAATCGATCGTGTTCTGTTGCGCTAACCCTGTCCCCGAAATTTATCCCTATGCTGCCAAAGAGGAGGGTGCATTCATCGTAGCAACAGGACGTGGTGATTTCCCAAACCAGGTTAACAATTCGATTGGTTTTCCTGGGATTCTGAAAGGGGCACTGATGGTTCGGGCGAAAAAAATCACTGATACAATGGCCATTGCAGCGGCTCACTCTCTGGCCGATTATGCCGAAAAACGGGGTATCAATGTGGAGAATATCGTTCCAAATATGGAAGAGGCAGCTGTCTTTCCGCAAGAGGCTGCCGACGTGGCCATGCAGGCGATCAAAGATGGTGTTGCACGCATCAACATGACCTGGGATGAAGCTTTTCAAAAGGCGAAGAAAGATATTGATCATGCCCGTGGACTTACCAAGTCCCTCACAGAAAAGGGATTTATTGAATCTCCACCGATTGAAATGATTCAGAAAGCACTTGCCTATGCCATCGCCCAGGTGAAATAACCTGATTCGACAAGGTTCAGCTATAAGCGGAACATCACTTTTTTGAAGTTGAACCAGAAAATATCCGAACTTCCGTTGCCCTGCAGATTCCGGATGCGATGAAAGTGGGATAATTCCCATCCGGGGGCAAAATCCTTGTATGACTGGGTGCGATTGGCTGCTGCATAAAATAGATAGGTGCCATTGGGACTCACCGACATGCTGATGGCCTCCCTGCAAGGCAGCCGGAGTGTTTTCACAAGGTCGATGCCCTTACTCCAGGTCCCATCCGGATTGTGAAAAAAAAGCATGTAGGTCGCGGCCTTTGAAGCGCTGAGCGAATCCCGTCCAACCGCACAGGCGACCAGAAAACTTTCATCCGGCGCGATGCTGGCATTATAAATAAACCCTGGCCCGTTTACAGGGGCAGGTAAGGGTAACGGTAACGAAAATTCGCCATTCTCCCACTTTGAAAAGTAGATGCTGGTTTTTTTTGTCAGGGTGTCACGCCTGGAAAAATATAGATTTCCGTTTTTTGCAAGGGAGGGATAAAATTCTTCCTGTGCAGTGTTGATCGAAGGGGGAAGCAAACAGGGTTTTCCCCATGTCCCGCCCGGTTCCCTTTCAGCCTTCCAGATTTGCTGATTTCTCATTCCCCGTTCTGAAGATGAAAAAAGAATGCGCAGCCCGTCATGGGAGATACTCGGCGCTGAGAAAAAACGGGTAGTGTCCCTGGCAAATTCAGCAACCACCGGATCGAACCAGCTCCCATTGATCCGCCTGGCCACCATGATGGTTGACCAGTCGCCGGAAGAGAGACTATAGTAAATTTCGTTCCCATCATGCGAGATAGAAATATCACGTTCCGACATGCCCGTTGAGATGATGCCCCCTGCAAACACCTTGGGCCTTTCATTCGGCAATACCTGACCTAAATAATCCTGGGATCGAACATGCAATCCATTTATTTCCTGATTTTGGTTACAAGAAACCAGGATAGTGGCCAAAATTACTATGAGCCATCCAATTTTATTCACGGCTTTTTTTTATGCAAGTTAATAAGAAATATTCCGCCATCTGAATTTGTTTTGCGCTGAAGGTCTCCTGAACCCGTAATTTTGGTAACTTTGCATGATCCAATAACATGATGAAAGTAGTTAAACATATAGCTGTCATTCTTTTATTAATGGTTTTCCTTTTCAGTACCATGGGAATCTCATTTCTTCAGCATATATGCACCAGCAGCCAAAACATGGATGTGACGGTCTATCCGGGACTTTTCAATGCTCCCGTTTCTTCATGCTGTGGAGAGGAAGAGGCCGAATATGCCTATCGCGATCAAACAGGTACTGAAGCATCTTCGGTACCAATGAATATAGATGCTTCCCCATGCTGCATCAGCATAAATTCTTTTCTGAGACTTGAATTTGCTTCTGAATTGACTGAAAAGCTGGTGATTAAATCGATTTCAGTCCTGACGCCTCAATATTTAATTCCGTTAGAAGAACCAGCAGTCAATGAGAACATCTCAATACCAGCCAGCTTTTTTCAGTTTTATTCTCCCCCTCTTTCAGGAAAAAGGTTGATCCATTTCCTTCATCAAGCCAAAATTCCTGCCCATCTTTCGATTGCTTAGATTGTCTTGCCCGGATCATTGTTTTATCATTCCCCGGCTGGACCTGTGATTCCAATCAGTTAATTTTTTAAGCAACGGATGATGAAAATTCTTTGGATTATTACATATGTATTTACGTTGGCAGGAGTTCTGACCGGTCAGGGAGCACAATCCCAAACAGTGCAGGGAACGGTCACAGAACAAGCTGTCGATGGAAAAAAAATCGGGTTGCCTGGGGTGAATATTTTCTGGCTTGGTACCACCAACGGTACCTTCACCGATAAAAACGGGCGGTTCAAACTTACCAGATCAGGTGTGCAAGTATCCCGGCTTGTGGTAAGCCTGATGGGCTATCGCGGAGATACAATTTCCGTATCATCTGATAAAAGCAAACTGAACATCGTGCTTATTCCCGATGTTCAAAACCTTTCGGAAGTCACCATCAGCGGGAAGCCTGACAATACCTTCATTTCAAGGCTCAATGCCAGGCAGACAACGGTGATAACAACCGGAGAGCTTCAGCGGGCGGCCTGCTGCAACCTGGCCGAAAGTTTTGAGACGAATGCCTCGGTCGATGTTTCTTACAGCGATGCTGTTACCGGGGCAAGGCAAATCCAGCTCCTCGGATTGTCAGGCGTCTATAGCCAGATCATGACCGAGAATGTCCCTTTGATCCGCGGATTGGCCACGGCCTATGGCCTGAATTACATCCCCGGATCGTGGATGGAGTCCATTCAGGTGGCAAAGGGTACCTCTTCGGTGGTTCAGGGTTATGAATCGATCACAGGCCAGATCAATGTGGAGTATAAAAAGCCGGAAACGAGTGAAAAACTGTTTATAAATCTTTTTGGAAACAGCAACCTCCGGTTTGAAGCCAATGCGGATGGAGCAATTAAAATCAACGATAAACTCAGTACATCCTTATTGATCCACGCGGCTGATTTTCGTTATAAGTTTGACCGGAATGGCGATGGCTTTATGGATATGCCTAAAGTGACTACGCTCACCGGCTTCAATCGCTGGGATTATATTGTCGCAGGAAAATGGGTTTCGAGGCTCGGCATCAAATACCTTTATGAAGACCGGAATGGCGGGCAAATGGATTTTGATAAGGATAGTTTTAACTTTGACACCAATGGCATTACCAGCAATGCCAAACAGTATGGGATTGGTGTGAAAACCAATCGCATCGAGGCATTTTGGAAAAATGGAGTCATGTTTCATAATGGGGCCGAATCAAGTCTTGGGCTCATAGTATCAGGTATAAACCATCAGCAGGATGGTTTTTATGGAATCAATACCTATCATGGACATGAGCAAAACCTCAATGCCAACCTGATTTTCACCTCCCAGTTTAAAGAAAATCAGCATAGGATCTCAGCAGGATTCAGTTACTTTATTGATGATTATTCTGAAAATTTTCTACAGACCCGGCTTGCATACCGTTATCAGTATTTGCCTGATAGCGTATCACCTACCGATGCTGATCTGTTTACCCTGGTGGGTGATTCACTGGTTACCTACATCATGGACCGGTCGGAGTGGGCAGGAGGTGCGTTTTTTGAATATACCTTCGACTTGAAAGATAAGTTTACGCTGATCGCAGGTTTAAGGGGAGATTATAACAGCCAGTTCGGATATTTTCTGACCCCGAGGCTTCATCTCCGGCTGAACCTGACCAAAGATTTGTCGGTTCGCGGCTCGGTTGGGAAAGGGTATAGAAGTCCCAATCTCCTGGCCGAAAACAGTGCTGTATTTATCAGTCAGCGTGCACTGTTTTTTGCTCCCGGCCTTTCAAATGAGGAAGCATGGAACTATGGGCTGAACCTTACCTGGAATTTCATGCTCTTCGATCACAAAGCCGAGTTTAGCGTAGATGGTTACCGGACGAGTTTTGTCAAACAGGTTGTGGTGGATCAGGACAGTCTCCCAACCGCGGTATTCTTTTATAACCTGGATGGCAAATCCTATGCGAATGTAGTACAGGCTCAACTGATATTTTCACCGCTTCACCAGCTATCCATTACAGCGGCGTTCCGGCTCAACGACGTAAAGACTACGGAGGGCGGTACGCTCAGGAAGAAGGCCATGGTCAATGCCTATAAGGGACTGGTGACTGTTTCCTATGCAACAAAGTTCGAGAGATGGAAGTTTGATCTCACCGGTCAGCTGAATGGTCCGGCAAGGCTGCCTGATACGCAGAAAATGCCTGTCGCTTTGCAGCGGCCGGCCAATTCACCCGTGTGGTTCAATTTACTTGGCCAGATCACCAGGAAGTTTAAATATTTCGATATTTACCTGGGCGGGGAAAATCTTACGAATTACCGGCAGATGGACCCAATTGCAGAATACTGGAAGCCCTGGCATACCCATTTTGATGCCTCTATGGCCTGGGGCCCCGTAATCGGGATTTCGGTTTACGCAGGGATCAGAATGACAATTAAGTAAATGACGAATGACGAATGACGAATGACGAATGACGAATATTGCTTATTAATAAAATCTTCAAATTTTCACATCTTCAAATTTTCAATTTATGAAAGCAACAAAAATTTTCACCGGGTTTCTCCTGGCCGTGCTATGCACCATGTTATTTGCGGAAAATACCTTTTCGCAGGACAAAAAAATCGAAACAATAAAAATCAAGACCTCTGCCATGTGCAATCAATGCAAAGATAGAATTGAGGGAGGTATGGCTTATGAAAAGGGGGTGAAGGATGTTTCTCTGGATGTGGAGACAAAAATCGTGACCGTTAAGTACAACACAAAGAGCACCACTCCTGAAGAATTGCGGAAAAAGATTTCAAAACTTGGTTATGATGCCGATGATGTGCCTTGTGACAAAGTTGCCTACGATAAGCTGCCGGCCTGCTGCAAGAAGGATGCTCCGAAACATTGATTATACAAAAAAGGCCGATCCGTTTCCGGATCAGCCTTCTCAAATGTGGTAATCTAAAGGTTACTTTTTCTTTACGACCTTTTTTACGGCAGGTTTTTTGGCGACTGCTTTGATGACACTTTTTGCGGCAGCCGCTTTTTTCTGTTTGATCACAGCCTGGGCTGCAGCCAAACGTGCAATTGGAACGCGGAAAGGAGAGCAGCTAACGTAATTGAATCCCAGCGAATGGCAGAATTCAACGGAAGCGGGTTCGCCACCATGTTCGCCGCAGATACCGATCTTCAGATCTTTGCGGGTGGAACGTCCTTTGTCAACGGCCATTTTCATCAGCTGGCCAACGCCTTCGAAGTCGATCACAACGAATGGATCTACTGGAAGAATTTTCTGCTCAACATATTCGGGAACAAATCCACCAATGTCATCGCGTGAAAATCCAAAGGTCATCTGGGTAAGGTCGTTGGTTCCAAAGGAGAAGAATGTTGCGGTCTCCGCAATTTTATCGGCGGTGAGGGCCGCACGAGGAATCTCGATCATGGTTCCGACCAAATGTGGAATCTCCTTCATCTTGAACTTCTTGCAAACCTCTGCATAGATGGTGTCGATGATCACGTATTGGTGTTTCAACTCCTTTTCGGTACAGGTTACGGGGATCATGATCTCGGGGAACACCTTTTTCTTTTCCTTCAGCAATTCAGCAGTCGCCTCAAAGATGGCGCGAATCTGCATTTCGGTGATTTCCGGATAGGTGATGCCCAAGCGAACGCCACGGTGTCCCATCATCGGGTTGGTTTCATGCAATGCATCGGCGCGGCGGTCGAATTCCTCCTTGGAGATTTTCAGACTATCGGCGATCTTCTTGCGGGCATCTTCGTTTTGAGGTATGAACTCATGCAGGGGAGGATCGAGGGTGCGGATGGTAACTGGATAACCATCCATGGCAGCCAGGGTCTGCTTGATGTCTTCCTTCACAAAAGGATAGAGCTCATTCAACGCTTTGCGACGCTCTTCTTCCGATTTCGAAGCAATCATCTTGCGAAGGAGGAAAAGGGGCTTTTCAGCATTTTTACCATAGAACATATGCTCGGTGCGGAACAGTCCGATCCCTTCAGCGCCAAAGGCACGCGCCTTTGCAGCATCTTCGGGGGTGTCGGCGTTGGTACGGATCTTCATGGTGCGAACGGCGTCGCACAGTTTCATGAAGGCCTGGAAATCGGGGTTCTCTTCGGCAGCCTTGATCATCGGGAGCTGACCATTGTAAATGTATCCTTTGGAACCATTCAGGGAGATAAAATCGCCCTCTTTCAGGGTGATATCACCGATTTTCATCGTTTTTTTGGAGGCTTCTATCTTCAGTCCGCCGGCACCTACGATGCAGCATTTGCCCCAACCGCGGGCCACGAGGGCCGCGTGAGAGGTCATGCCGCCACGGGCAGTGAGGATGGCCTGTGCAGCACGCATTCCTTCAATGTCTTCGGGGTTGGTCTCTTCACGGACGAGGATCACGGTTTTTCCTTTTTTTGCCCAGGCAACGGCATCCTCAGAGTTGAATACAATCTGTCCGGTTGATCCACCGGGACCAGCAGGAAGACCCTTCGCCATCGGCTTGGTACTCTTTTCTGCCTTGGGATCAAGGATCGGGTGGAGGAGTTCATCAAGCTGGCTTGGTTCAACACGTGAAACAGCCTCTTCTTTCGTGATCAGTTTTTCATTGAACATGTCCAAAGCCATTTTCACAGCTGCAGGACCATTGCGCTTTCCAACACGGCACTGGAGCATGTAAAGTTTGGTATCCTGGATGGTGAACTCAATGTCGAGCATGTTGCGGTAATGCTTTTCGAGGGAGCGCTCAATTTTGTAAAGGGCTTTGTAAACAACAGGCATGGCTGTTTCCAACGATTCAAGCTTCATGGTATGCTCATTCTTGCCAATCTCATTGATGGGGTTTGGCGTACGGATACCGGCAACCACATCTTCGCCTTGTGCGTTGGCTAACCATTCACCGTAGAAATAGTTTTCGCCTGTTGCAGGATTACGGGTAAAAGCAACCCCGGTGGCCGATGTGTCGCCCATGTTGCCGAATACCATCGACTGAACGTTTACAGCAGTTCCCCATTCATCGGGAATGCCTTCGAAACGACGATAGGAGATGGCACGCTTGCCATTCCAGCTGGAGAATACTGCTCCAACTGCTCCCCAGAGTTGTTCCATCGGATCCTCAGGGAATGGTTTGCCAAGAACATCTTTCACCTTTTTCTTATAGATGTCAATAAGGGCTTTCAGATCATCTGACGTAAGGTCAGTATCGCTTTTAGCGCCTCTTTTTTCTTTCATTTTATGCAGCTCCTTTTCAAGCTGAACACGAACACCCTGTCCTTCCTTGGGTTCGATACCCGCAGCTTTTTCCATCACTACATCAGAGTACATCTGTATGAGACGGCGCTGTGAGTCATATACGAAGCGTGGATTTTTGGTCTTTTTAATGAGACCTTCACGGGTGATATCATTTAATCCTACATTTAAAACAGTCTCCATCATCCCTGGCATGGATGCGCGGGCACCGGAACGGACCGAGACAAGGAGTGGGTTGGTTTTGTCGCCAAAAATAGCCCCCATCTCTTTTTCTGTAGCTTTCAGGCTGTCGGCAACCTGTTTCTTTAATTCCTTTGGATAGGATTTTTTGTTTTGTTGATAGTAAGTACAAACCTCTGTAGTAATTGTGAAACCGGCAGGGACAGGTAGTCCGATGTTGACCATCTCGGCGAGGTTCGCACCTTTTCCGCCAAGCAGATTCTTCATTTCGGCCGTTCCTTCGGCTTTTTTACCACCAAAATAGTAGACGTACTTGTTTTCTTTAGCTTGTTTTGCCATAATTGACATCATTTAGGTTAGTGAAAAATTTGAAGCCGCAAAAATACAAAATAATACGCTTATTTCTGCGAAAATTGGGTGGGAAATTTAATAACTTAACTTGCCGATGTTGTTCATATTCCAAAGAATCCATTGCTGTCTGCCATACATGTATGGTGATGGAGAGGAGGGATTCCATTTCAAGGGATTTGGAAGGATGGCCGCGATCAGGGCAGCTTCGCGACGGGTGAGGTCTGACGCTGATTTTCCAAAATAGATTTGAGAAGCGGCTTCAACTCCGTATATACCTTTGCCCGTCTCAATTACATTAAGGTAAATTTCCATGATGCGCTTTTTACCCCACACAAATTCTATCAAAACCGTAAAGTAAACTTCCAGCCCTTTACGAATCCAAGAGCGCTGCGGCCATAAAAAAACATTCTTGGCTGTCTGCTGTGAAATCGTACTGGCGCCCCGTATCTTTTTTCCCTTTTTTTTCTGATTGAATTCCTTCGCTTTCTGAATCGCTTCAAAGTCAAAACCTGAATGTTCCAGGAAGAGATTATCTTCCGCGGCAACCACAGCCAAAGGAAGACTCGATGACATGGCGTCAAGTGAAATCCAGCTTTTCTTAAGTTTGATGGTCTGCCCGTTATAGGCCTGCTCAACAAGTCTGATCGCCATGAGCGGCGTAACGGGCGGGTTTACGAACCGGTATAAAAGAACGAACAGCAGGGTTGATCCAAAATAGATGATTAAAAAATATTTAATAAATCTCCATGTCCCCTGCAATAACTTCTTCATACCCTGTTTTATTTTGCCATATATTTAAAGCAGATGCTACATTTTGGCATCCAAATATACAGTTAAAAACAATCCCTTTTCCTACCTTTGCCGTCCCAAAACTAACAGATCTATGAGCAATTTTATCGGTATCCGGCACGAGGATAAATACAAACTTGAACGAAGAGCCCCCCTTACCCCAAAGCATGTGGCCCGGCTTGTGAAACAAAAGAAACTGGACATCATTGTTCAAACTTCCGATAAGCGCGTATTCTCTGATGATGAGTATATTCAGGCAGGTGCCATCATTGCGGATGATCTGAAAAAATGTTCCGTCATTTTTGGTGTGAAGGAGATGCCCGAATCATTCTTTGAACCAGAGAAAACATATGTTTTTTTTGCACATGTTGTCAAGGGTCAGTCACACAACATGTCTATGCTGCGCCGGATGATGGAGTTGAAATGTAACCTGATTGAATATGAAAAGGTGGTAGATGAGCAGGGGAAAAGGCTTATCTTTTTCGGGCGGTATGCAGGCATGGCCGGAATGATCAATTCCTTATGGGCTTTAGGATTAAGGCTCAAAGAGTTGGGATTCAATTCAAACCTGACCCGGCTTAAACAGGCGCATCACTATCCCTCTCTTCGTGAGGCGAAGGATGATATTTCTGCCATTGGACAGCTGATAGCCGAGAATGGAATCTCCCATGAATTAAGGCCATTTGTCATCGGGTTCACGGGTTATGGAAATGTATCCCAGGGTGCTCAGGAAATAATCGGGTTACTGCCTGTCAAAGAGATCTCTCCCGAAAAATTGCTTGATCTGCACCAGCGGAAAAAGCTTCCAGATAACATTGTGTACAAGGTTATCTTTAAAGAGGAAGACCTGGTTGAACATATTCACAACGAACCATTTGAACTTCACGATTACTATGCAAATCCTCAGAATTACAGGAGTAAATTTGAACAATACATTCCCTACCTGTCCATGCTGATCAATTGTGTTTATTGGGACAAGCGCTATCCACGGCTCGTGACCAAAGAGTACCTCGAAAAGTTACATGCCAAAGGAACTCCAAGGCTTACGATGATTGGGGATATCAGCTGCGATGTGGAGGGGTCCATAGAATGTACACTCAAACCAACAGAAATTGATGATCCCATCTTTGTTTACGACCCTGAAACCGGGAAGATCAGGATGGGACATAAGGGCCCGGGCATGCTGGTAATGGCAGTGGATATCCTGCCTGCCGAATTGCCCCGCGATTCATCAGATGGCTTTGCAGATGTGCTGGTGAATTTCGTAAAACCCATCGCTGATGCCGACTTTGATGAACATTTCGATGACCTTGATTTGCCAAAACCCATTAAAAAGGCACTCATTCTCCACAAAGGCGAACTGACGCCCGATTTTAAATACATCGAAGAATTTCTAAAGTGAGAAAGTAATAAGCAATTTTTTTACCCTGTTACCTTGTCACCTTGTTACCCTGTCACCTCTAAAAACGCTCAACTCAATGAAAAAGATTCTAATCCTCGGCTCCGGGCTCGTTGCCAAACCCATCATCCAGTACCTGCTTTCCCGGGGCCATCATGTGACTGTTGCCTCTAATACGCCTGATCGTTCTGATTTGATGATTGCGGGTAACACCCAGGGTGTTTCACTTTTTTGGGACGCCGGTGATGAAGAAACACTCAGCCGGATGATTGCGGATCATGATATCGTTGTCAGTTTGCTTCCCTATCTTTTTCATGTGATGGTGGCCACCCATTGTGTTGCCCATAAAAAGAACATGGTAACCACCTCTTATGTGAAACCGGAGATGCGTGCCCTTGACTCGGCAGCAAAAGAGGCCGGTATCATCCTTCTGAACGAAATGGGCCTGGATCCTGGTATTGATCATATGTCGGCCATGCGGATCATCGATCAGGTTCACAACCGCGAAGGGGCCATTCTGGAGTTTTATTCAATTTGCGGAGCCATTCCTGCTCCCGAGGCAGCTGATAATCCATTTAAATATAAGTTTTCCTGGAGCCCTAAAGGGGTCGTGTTAGCCAGTAACAATGATGCAAAATTTTTAAAACACGGAAACATTGTTGACCTGCCAACCAAAGATTTGTTTAAAAATCCCTTCAGGGTTAATTTTCCTGAGGTTGGGGAGCTTGAAGTTTACCCGAACCGCGATTCTCTTGCATACAAGGAAATTTATGGTATCCCCGAAGCCAGAACCATGTATCGCGGCACCTTCCGCTACAAGGGGTGGTGCGAAACGCTCGATGCCATGAAGCAAATGAACCTGATATCTTCTGAGAAGTTCGATATGAGCGGGATGACCTTTGCAGGGATGGTGGAACACCAGGCTGCTGGTTTTCATGGTCTCCCTGAAGAGTCTCATGCGTATCAGGCAATGATGTGGCTTGGACTCTTCGATCAAACCTCCATGAACCGTACATTGGACTCGGCATTCGAGGTGACCTCCGATCTGATGATCGCGAAGATGAGCCTTGGACTGAATGAAAGGGATATGGTGGTCATGCAGCATACCTTTCTTGCTGCTTTTTCCGATGGACGTAAGGAGGTGATCCGTTCAAGAATGCTCGATTTCGGCACCCTGGCAACCGACACTTCGATTGCCCGCACGGTGGCCCTGCCTGCAGCCATTGGTGTTGAAATGATTCTGAGCGGCGAGATCAGGGTGAAGGGCGTGCACATTCCTGTCATTCCCGAGATATATAACCCGGTACTCGATCATCTTGAAACCATGGGCATCAGGATGGTGGAAGAATATGGTCTGCCATTGTCAGAAATGATACATATTTAATTTAATGGCAGAATTGAATCCTTCAATTTTCAAATCATGAATCGAATGTTTTTTTTCATTGGTAATTGGTAATTGGTAATTGGAATATGGGTATAGGTGAAATCATTGTAATAGTTATTGTCGGGATTGTTTTGTATTCGGTTTTTAGTATGCGTAAAAAACCTGGTGATCCGGGACGTCGGGCACCAGGCAACGGTCCATCGGGTTCTGGCTCCTCTGCAAACGGATCTTACGGAGAGGGTTATGCCGGCAATAATTCTTCCGGATCCGGCTTCGGAAATTCACGGAATAATGGCCCGCAGCGGAAATCAGGGTATGCAAAATGGCTTGGCGGAGGCCTAGGTTGGGTCTTTGGAGGTCCCATTGGGGCCATCCTTGGCGTTGCATTGGGTTCAATGTTCGACGGCATGAATTCAAGCAAATATGCTTACCAGGGAACCGCCCGCGGCGATTTTGCCATGAGCCTTCTTGTACTCTCTGCCGCGGTGATGAAAGCAGATCAGAAGATTTTTAAATCCGAACTTGAATTCGTTCGCAACTTCTTTGTACTCCAATTTGGAAATGAGGAGGGAGGTCGACTTATCAAGATGCTTCAGGAAATATTGAAACAGGATATCAATGTTCAGGAAGTCAGTGTCCAGGTTGGACAATTTACCGATTATCCCGTCAAGCTTCAATTGGTGAACTACCTGTTTGGAATTGCCGCTTCAGATGGGCTGTATCACCCCGACGAAGTTGATATGATTGGAACCATAGCCGGGTATATGGGGGTCTCCTCTGCGGATTTTTCATCTATCAAAGCCATGTTTGTTAAAAGTACAGGCTGGGCCTATGATGTACTCGAAATCTCTTCCGGGGCTACCGATGATGAGGTGAAAAAAGCATACCGCGAGATGGCCAAAAAACACCATCCGGATAAGGTATCGCATCTCGGTGAAGATATTAAAAAATCTGCAACAGAAAAATTTCAAAAAGTCAGCACGGCCTACGAGGAGATTAAAAAACAGCGTGGAATGATATAGCCCGCAGAACCGGGAAACCATGCCCGGGAAGGGAGTCCGTTTCAGGGTGTCTGCAATTCTTCAAATGATATATCCATGAGACTGTAGGCTTGCCATCCATTGAAGTCGAAGTGCCACCATTCTGATCCGTAAACTTCAAATCCCTGTTTTTTCATGACATCGATCAACCTCTTCCGGTTTTCTTTGGCAATAACTGGCAAATCATTATAGGTGGGGCTCGCCCGTTCAGAAAAATCATCATACCCCGTCGGCATTTCCAATTCAGCGCCGGTTTTCAGGTTGACCAGGGTCAAATCTACAGCACAGCCACGGTTATGACGGGATCCCTTTACCGGGGATGCCACAAACAAGGTATCTTTTATCAGATCATAGAACAGCATGGTGGCAGCATAGGGACGGTATGCATCATACACCTTGATCCCAATCCCCTCTTTTTCCAACTCCTTCTGAACCCTTGCAAGGGCCGCTGCAGCAGGCTGGCGCAAGAAAGCTTTAGCGGTTGAATAAACCTTCTTATGCGTGAAGTTATTATCCGTGGCATAACGAATATCCATCCTGATGGCCGGCACTGCCTCTTCCAGATCAATCAGCTGGTTTTGTTTATCCTTTTGGCACTCATCCTTGTAAGCTGCAACAGTAGAAATGATCTTCAGATGGTAGGGATTTTGTTTCTCATTCTGGGAAAAAATCACCAAATGGATTATGGAAATGAAGAGGAGGGTCAGGGCTGTTTTTTTCATGGATCTTTTATTTTCTTGAGAAAGTAACTATTTTCGCGGTCACTGAAGCGAAGACAAATATATGAAAAACATCCTGTTTACTGAAGCTAAACTTGGACCCGTATTATTGCGCAACCGTTCAATACGGTCAGCAGCCTTTGAGGGAATGTGCCCCGGTAACAAAATATCAGATGACCTGGTAAACTATCATGCCGCAGTGGCTGCCGGTGGGATTGGCATGACCACGGTGGCATATGCTTCAGTATCAAGAAGTGGGTTGTCGTTCCCACATCAATTGCTCCTTACCCGTGAAGAAGTACCGGCCATGCGCCGTTTGACTGATGCAATCCATAAGGAGGGATCAGCAGCAGCCATTCAGATCGGACATTGTGGGCTTATGGCTAAAAAATCGATCTCCGGTAGTTGTCTCTCTCCATCCGGAAGGTTTAACCTGTATGGCCCGACCTGGCCCAGAACCATAAGCCAGGATGAAATCAGCACCATCGTAAAAGATTTTGGGATCGCGGCAAAGATTGTCGGCGATTCAGGTTTTGATGCCATTGAAGTTCACGCCGGCCATGGTTACCTGATCAGCCAGTTTCTTTCGCCCTATACAAATAAACGCAAAGATCAGTATGGCGGCTCCTTTGAAAACCGCAGCCGGTTCATGGTTGAGGTTATCCGTGAGGTGATGAAGTTTACACAACCCAACATGGCGGTAGTTGTCAAAATGAACCTGAGAGATGGTTTCAAGGGAGGGATGGAGCTGGATGAGGCGATTAAAACGGCCCGGTTGCTTGAACAGGAGGGTGTGCACGCGCTTGTTCTCTCGGGAGGATTTGTATCCAGGGCCCCGATGTATGTAATGAGGGGCAGCATGCCGGTGAAGATAATGGCCCACTACATGAAGAACCAGTGGATGAAAATTGGAGTTCGGTGGTTCGGCAGATTCATAATAAAACCAGAACCATTCAGTGAGGCCTATTTTCTTGACGATGCGTTGAAAATGAGATCGGTGGTGCATTTACCACTGGTCTTTGTTGGCGGACTGAAATCACGGGCAGTGATAGAGGATGTCCTGGCAAAAGGATTTGATTTTGTACAAATGGCGAGGGTGTTGATCAACGACCCCGGGTTCATTGATAAACTGCGTACAGGCGAAATAGATGAATCATTGTGCTGCAGTTCCAACTACTGCATTGCCAAAATGTACTCCCATCCAATGGCCTGTTTCCAGCATGAGAAGAATCTCCCTGAAAAATGGCGGACTGGCCTGGAAAAGAAATGTCAGTCGTGAAATCTCCAGGCAACCCCGAATTTAAATGCTGCATCCGGCATGGGATAGGTAGGCGTGGTATAATAATCATGACTCATGAAACTGGTGTTGAAATGGGTGTAGGCCACATACAACCTTGCCCGTTGGATCTTCAGGTTTAGGTATACATCCATATACAGATAATTCCCGATTTCACGCTTGTCTTGTAAATAATAGGTACGGTTGGAGGGATTATACTGATCAGCATAATAGCTTGTATTGTAGAAGAATGATAATGCAGGCTGAAGAATGGCAGCACCCTTAAATAGCGGCTGGGTGTAATACAGATCAAGGCTTCCCATGAAGGCCGGAAGACGGAGGACAGTCGCTCCTTGCACTGTTTGGTATACCAGTCGGGCTTTCACCAGGAATCTCCCGAAATTAACATTCCCATTCAGGTAAGCATACAGGTGCCCGAATTCATTATCGAGTTGTTCGGGAACCCGTGAAGTATCCATATATATGTAATTAGAAATACGACTGATATTGAATCCGGCCTCGAGGAATTTAAAGCGGTAATCAAGTCCGCCTGAAATGACGCCCTGCTTATCGAAGTTGTTATCCCATGCGTAAAAGTGACCATGGTATTGCTGGTAAAACCAAGCGGGTTGTTGTAACGCATAATTTCCTGATATGGAAAGCGTTCCGGCATTTTTATCTTTTCGTCCCAGGATGGTTGAGAGTTTGACATGGAGGCTCAAATCCCCTTCATTGTATTCACCCAGAACATAATCGCCTTTGGCTTCAAGCTTCAGATTATAGAAAGGGTTAAAGGTTATCTCGGCATGAGGAATGAATTGCATGAAAAAATCCTTTGTGGCCATAATATCCAGTACCCCATTGAATTTGGACTCAACATAAAGTTGCTTGATCCCGGCACTCATCTGGAAAATTCTGGGTCGCAGATTTTTATTAAAACTTGGATTTGACCACACCAGGTCATTCACGATCCTGACAAGGGTAAGAGAATCGACCGTAGGAAAGGCCAGTGTATCCCCTACATATGGTTTATAGAACAAGCTGTCTTCCAATCCATCAATGTAATTCTGTATTTGGCGAACATATTGAAAGGAATAACTTATCCGTCCCAATTCAATTCGTTTTCTTTTTCCAGGGGTGGTATCACTTTCAGAGATCGGATGTCGGGTCAGGTCAAAATAGTGTTTCATGAAGAAACCGGTTTCCCGGATGCGGTTTTGCGCAGAAGCAAGGTTTACCCCGACAACCGCTCTGTTTGTTTCAGTATTCTGTTCAAATACGCTGTCGTATTTGATGCCTCCGTTTTCGTAATTTTTCAGGCGGTTGATGGTGAAATTGGCAATAACCCCGTACCGTTTATCTTTTGTGAAGAATTGGGCTGTCAGGACAAAATTAATGTGATTGGTTTTTTGCCGGTTATAGGCTCCCGGTGCGCTCATTACCTTGAAATCAAAGCCAAGGTTAAGACTCCGGTAGATGTTCCGGCTGAAAACTGCATGAAATATTTGCTCTTTCTTTGCTCCCTGGTTATAGGAGAGCTCAGAAAAAGTTTTGACAACCTTGTAATACTTTACACTGTCATTTTGGTATAGGTACTGATCGGAAGAATGAATGCCATAGTCGAACCCGCTTTCGCGGAAGAAGGGAAAGGGGACCAGGGAGCGATAACACTGGCCTATATTCCCCTGATTTGCGTAAAAACGGTCATGTTTATAAAGCGCGTCATAATTCTGAAATCCGGTGATGGCTGTATCAATTGCGTGAAGGTCAAGCGCTCCGAGTTTTTCAAAGGCACTATAGAAAAAGGAGACCTGGGTTGAATCCCTGTGTTTTTTCAGGGAATCGAGCTTAATTTTGTTGGCAATAATTTGTGACTGGGAAAGCGCCGGAGTTTTCTTGCGGGATTTATTTTTCCCATCACGCATGGTTGAATCAAATACCCGTGAAGTGGTATCGGTTAACCGCAATGTTGAATCGCCGATCTGGATTGATGTATCTTTTACCCGTGAAATTGTATCGGTTTTCTGGGATAGTCCAGGCAAGGCGAAAGCCATGATGAGTAAAGCGAGGGGGAGTAAAAGACGATAGATATCAGGGCGCATTCAAGGGTTACAAAGGTGTGGATAAAGGTACGGAAAAAAGAGGTAACGGGTAGGGTAGGGGCAAAAAAAAACCCAGCGGTTAGGCTGGGTTTAAAAAAGATCGGCGACGACATACTCTCCCACAAAAACTGCAGTACCATCTGCGCAAGTGGGCTTAACGACTCTGTTCGGAAAGGGAAGAGGTGAACACCACTGCTATAGTCACCGTAAGATCTTAATACGATTTGACATATAGAGAAAGAAAACACAACAATTAATTAAAAGTTTGTCATAGAAGAAAGCTTACGGGTAATTAGTACTACTCGGCTTTGACATTACTGCCTTTATACCTGTAGCCTATCAACGTCGTGGTCTACGACGACCCTTAAAGGAAACCTCATCTTGGGCTGAGTTTCGCGCTTAGATGCTTTCAGCGCTTATCTCATCCAGACGTAGCTACTCTGCAATGCAGCTGGCGCCACAACAGATGCACTAGCGGTCTGTCCAACTCGGTCCTCTCGTACTAGAGTCAGGTGCCCTCAAGTTTCCAACGCCCACAACAGATAGGGACCGAACTGTCTCGCGACGTTCTGAACCCAGCTCACGTGCCACTTTAATCGGCGAACAGCCGAACCCTTGGGACCTTCTTCAGCCCCAGGATGTGACGAGCCGACATCGAGGTGCCAAACCACTCCGTCGATATGAGCTCTTGGGAGTGATCAGCCTGTTATCCCCGGAGTACCTTTTATCCTTTGAGCGATGGCCCTTCCATTCGGAACCACCGGATCACTATATCCCAGTTTCCTGCCTGTTCGACTTGTTGGTCTCACAGTCAAGCACCCTTGTGCTATTGCACTCTACGCATGGTTACCAAGCATGCTGAGGGTACCTTTGAAAGCCTCCGTTACGCTTTTGGAGGCGACCACCCCAGTCAAACTACCCACCATGCACTGTCTCCCGTTAGGGATTAGGCGCCAGATAAACAAAGGCTGGTATTTCAAGGTTGACTCCACGACTCCTAGCGAAGCCGCTTCACAGTCTCCCAGCTATCCTACACATTGTTTATCCAGAGTCAATGCAAAGTTATAGTGAAGGTTCACGGGGTCTTTCCGTCCCGTTGCGGGTATCCGGCATCTTCACCGGAACTACAATTTCACCGAGCTCACAGCTGAGACAGTGCCCAGATCGTTACACCATTCGTGCAGGTCGGAACTTACCCGACAAGGAATTTCGCTACCTTAGGACCGTTATAGTTACGGCCGCCGTTTACTGGGGCTTCAATTCAAAGCTTCGCATTGCTGCTAACGTCTCCTCTTAACCTTCCAGCACCGGGCAGGTGTCAGGCCATATACGTCATCTTAAAATTTAGCATAGCCATGTGTTTTTGATAAACAGTCGCCTGGGCCATTTCTCTGCGGCCATCTTGCGATGGCGTCCTTTATCCCGAAGTTACAGGACTAATTTGCCTAGTTCCTTAGCTGTGATTCACTCGAGCGCCTTTGGATACTCTCCTCGACCACCTGTGTCGGTTTCCGGTACGGATGGCTATTACCTGAAGCTTAGGGGTTTTTCTAGGAAGTTTGATTAGGGTCATTATCCGATTGTCCGAAGACTCACGGTACTATCGGGTTTCAGCACATTTGGTGGATTTGCCTGCCAAACGTATACCTACACCCTTCAACGTACTATTCCGTCAGTACGCAGACCTTTCACTACTCCGTCACCCCGTGGCAGTAATAGCCAGTATAGGAATATTAACCTATCTTCCATCGGTATCCCCTTTCGGGTTAACCTTAGGGCCCGACTAACCCTGATCTGATTAACATTGATCAGGAAACCTTGGTCTTTCGGCGAGCGGGTTTTTCACCCGCTTTATCGTTACTTATGCCTACATTTTCTTTTCCAGCCGCTCCAACATACCTTACGGTACACCTTCGCTGCAACTGGAATGCTCCCCTACGACCCCAGACTTTCGTCTGAAATCCATAGCTTCGGTACTATACTTAATGCCCGATTATCATCCACGCCCGATCGCTCGACTAGTGAGCTGTTACGCACTCTTTAAATGAATGGCTGCTTCCAAGCCAACATCCTAGCTGTCAATGCAATCAGACCTCGTTAGATCAACTTAGTATAGATTTGGGGACCTTAGCTGATGGTCTGGGTTATTTCCCTCTCGGCACAGGACCTTAGCACCCTATGCCTCACTCCCGGATATATGTTATAGTATTCGGAGTTTGTCTGGATTTGGTAGGCGGTGAAGCCCCCTAGTCCAATCAGTAGCTCTACCTCTATAACACTTAACTCCGAGGCTGCCCCTAAAGGCATTTCGGGGAGTACGAGCTATCTCTCAGTTTGATTAGCCTTTCACCCCTACCCACAGTTCATCCAAGCACTTTTCAACGTAAACTAGTTCGGTCCTCCATCCCCTGTTACGGGGACTTCAACCTGACCATGGGTAGATCACAAAGTTTCGCGTCTACCCCCACTAACTAAATCGCCCTATTCAGACTTGCTTTCGCTTCGGCTCCGTCCGTAAACAGACTTAACCTTGCTAGTGAGGAGTAACTCGTAGGCTCATTATGCAAAAGGCACGCCGTCACCCATTACTGGGCTCCGACCGGTTGTAAGCGTATGGTTTCAGGTTCTATTTCACTCTTCTATTCGAAGTACTTTTCACCTTTCCCTCACGGTACTGGTTCACTATCGGTCTCTCAGGAGTATTTAGCCTTACCAGATGGTGCTGGCTGGTTCTCGCAGGATTTCTCCGGTCCCGCGATACTCAGGATACAGCTAGGTAGTAAATTCGTTTTGTGTACAGGACTATCACCTTCTATGGTTTAACTTTCCAGAAATCTTCCACTACAAATTTACAGTCCACATTGCTGTCCTACAACCCCGGCCTTGCCGTAACAAAACCGGTTTGGGCTGTTCCCCGTTCGCTCGCCACTACTTGGGGAATCACTATTGTTTTCTCCTCCTCCGGGTACTTAGATGTTTCAGTTCCCCGGGTTTGCATCCCGTTGCCAGGATACCCGATCTTCAATCGGGTGGGTTGCCCCATTCGGAAATCTCCGGATCGAAGGTAGTTTGCACCTCCCCGAAGCTTATCGCAGCTTACCACGTCCTTCATCGCCTCTGAGAGCCAAGGCATCCGCCATACGCTCTTAATTACTTTCTTTCTATTGTATACTTACTCTTTAATATAATAAGGATATAATGACAATCTTTCGACTAATCATTGTATTTTCTTTCAATATGTCAAAGAACAGGTGGGTTTTTTAGAAAAATGGGTAAGAAGGGCAATCTACTTATACACGCTTCTCACTCGCATTGTTCATCCCGTGTTGTGGAGAATAAGGGAGTCGAACCCTTGACCCCTAGCTTGCAAAGCTAGTGCTCTGGCCAGCTGAGCTAATCCCCCAAATCGATTGATGTAGTCCCGCGCAGATTTGAACTGCGGACCCCTACATTATCAGTGTAGTGCTCTAACCAACTGAGCTACGGGACTATTGAAATTACGAATTACGAATTACGAATTACGAATAAAAACGTAAACCCGACATCGTTAATCCTGGACTCAATGGTGTAAACCACTACCTAAGCTCGGTTTGGGTATTTTCCTGATGTAAAATCAAGAAAAGAAGTAAAATGTAGTAGAAAATATCATTCCTGAAACAGATCAGGAAAATAGTAACTCTCTCTCTAGAAAGGAGGTATTCCAGCCGCACCTTCCGGTACGGCTACCTTGTTACGACTTAGCCCCAGTCATTGGTTTTACCCTAGGACGCTCCTTGCGGTCACGTACTTTAGGTACCCCCAACTCCCATGGCTTGACGGGCGGTGTGTACAAGGCCCGGGAACGTATTCACCGTATCATTGCTGATATACGATTACTAGCGAATCCAACTTCACGAAGTCGAGTTGCAGACTTCGATCCGAACTGAGACCGGTTTTTGAGATTAGCATCTTGTCACCAAGTAGCTGCCCTTTGTACCGGCCATTGTAGCACGTGTGTAGCCCTGGACGTAAGGGCCGTGCTGATTTGACGTCATCCCCACCTTCCTCACTACTTGCGTAGGCAGTTTCACTAGAGTTCCCAGCATGACCTGATGGCAACTAATGATAGGGGTTGCGCTCGTTATGGGACTTAACCCGACACCTCACGGCACGAGCTGACGACAACCATGCAGCACCTCGCTGGCCGCTCCGAAGAGAAATCCGCTTTCACGGACGGTCGCCCAGCGTTCTAGCCCAGGTAAGGTTCCTCGCGTATCATCGAATTAAACCACATGCTCCTCCGCTTGTGCGGGCCCCCGTCAATTCCTTTGAGTTTCAATCTTGCGATCGTACTCCCCAGGTGGATCACTTAATGCTTTCGCTTAGACGCTGACAGTATATCGCCAACATCGAGTGATCATCGTTTACAGCGTGGACTACCAGGGTATCTAATCCTGTTTGATCCCCACGCTTTCGTGCCTGAGCGTCAGTTACAACTTAGTGAGCTGCCTTCGCGATCGGTGTTCTGTGTCATATCTAAGCATTTCACCGCTACATGACACATTCCGCCCACTCCAAGTGTACTCAAGAACGACAGTATCAATGGCAGTTTCTCAGTTGAGCCGAGAGATTTCACCACTGACTTATCATTCCGCCTGCGCACCCTTTAAACCCAATGAATCCGGATAACGCTTGGATCCTCCGTATTACCGCGGCTGCTGGCACGGAGTTAGCCGATCCTTATTCTTACAGTACCATCAGCACCGATGCACGACCGGTGGTTTTTTCCTGTACAAAAGAAGTTTACAACCCGTAGGGCCGTCTTCCTTCACGCGGCATGGCTGGTTCAGACTTGCGTCCATTGACCAATATTCCTTACTGCTGCCTCCCGTAGGAGTCTGGTCCGTGTCTCAGTACCAGTGTGGGGGTGAATCCTCTCAGAACCCCTAGACATCGCAGTCTTGGTGAGCCGTTACCTCACCAACTAACTAATGTCGCGCATGCTCATCCAAAACCGCCGGAGCTTTAATTATAAAGTGATGCCACTTCGTAATATTATGGGGTATTAATCCCGATTTCTCGGGGCTATCCCCCAGTTAAGGGTAGATTGCATACGTGTTACGCACCCGTGCGCCACTCGTCATCATCCATTGCTGGACATGTTACCGTTCGACTTGCATGTATTAGGCCTGCCGCTAGCGTTAATCCTGAGCCAGGATCAAACTCTCCATTGTAAAAGGAAAATTTAATCTTATTCAGGGTTACTATTACCAAAAAGAAATTAACTAGGTTAATTATTAATCTGGGATATTTGCTACTACATTTACTTCAGTCTTTCAAAGAACGTTTTTTCATTTCCCCATCCGGGTACTTTGCCTTAAAATCGGACTGCAAAATTACAACCTTTTTTCATTCCACCAAACTTTTTTAAAAAAAAATATAAAAAAGTTTTTCCCTTCGCCACAATCATCCTAAATCACTCGCTACTGTTGGTTTTTTTACAATCAAATTCAAAGAACATCCAAACGGGAGTGCAAAAGTACAGATTATTTTATAACCACCAAGATATATTTCACTTTTTTCATCTTTTTTTCAATTATTTTTATTTTTAATGGTTAAAACAATAGCAATGTGTTGGTTATATATTGAACATTTTTTGCATTATCTTTGTAGTCACGTTTATTTATACTGTTAATTTACCATTATCTATGAAACGAAGCCATACGAAACTCCTTTTTATCTCCTTTTTGATTCTCCTTTGTACTGCCTCAGCCTTCGCGCAGGATACATTGCCTTCACTCTCATCAACCCCGCGAAAACCTGATAGCTTCTGGAGAAGGGTCACCTTTGGCGGGAACCTTGGATTTCAGTTTGGATCCGTCACTGGCATAACCATCTCCCCTGAAGTACGAATCCGGGCCATAGACCAGCTGAATGTCGGTTTTCGATTCCTTTATCAATATTATAACTATCGGAATTATTATTGGGATTATCAAAACCAGTCCTATATTGATTACAAATCAAACGTGTATGGCGGTGGAATATACCTCCGTTATTATTTGGCAAGCCTGTTTGATAACTTTGTGGGTAACCTTTATGCCCATGTTGAATATGAGTACCTGACCTATAACCGACCCTTTGAGCAAAGCGGCCCACCCCCTGATGGCTATATCCAGGATCCATTTAATTACTGGTACAAACCAGGAAACCAGATGATCGAAATTAACAGCATATTTGTGGGAGGAGGATACCGCCAACCCGTCACCAACCGCGTATCCATTGATTTACTGATCCTCTTTAATTTAAACGACTCCTATAACTCACCCTATTCAAACCCCATTTTCAGACTGGGCGTGGGCGTCGGGCTCTAAGTATTGTTTTCAATGGAATCAAAGCCTGGCTGAGAACCAGGACCATTTCATCTCCTTCTGAAGATCAGTTAATTTTTTGCGGTGAACAGCCAATCCAGTTCCAGCATTCCCGCCGTCCCGCTTGCATTGTCATCTGCACCGTTAAAGATCCTGTTCCCGTTCTTCAGTCCCAGATGATCATAATGGGCCCCGATAACAATGGTGCGGGGCGCTTGGTTATCGATAAATCCTACCACATTTGAGTAAATAATAGTTTTCCGGCTGATCTGAATGTTCACTTCTGCTTTGGCCCCCGAATTCTTAATTAAATGTTCAGCGGTTGCCCGATTCACATACAATGACAGACCTGGCAGGGTGTCTGAGTGTTCAAAGTCGAACAGACCGGTGAACCAGGGAGAATCCGGATTCCAGAAAATCACCCCCAGGGCACCTTTATTAATTGCCGACATCATCCTGAACTTGGGTGTGAGCCTTGACAATACGGAGGTAAAGATACCTTGTGGCCTTGTGTTCGCCATCCGTACCACATTGCCGGCCCTGCAGCGAATCGGAGGCCAATACGGCGATATCCTGAAAAATCCGGGTTCTGACTGAGGAATCATCCATGGAAAAGGAAACTCCCTGGGCCAGGAGTGAAATTGGTATCCAGAGCGCAGGGAGTAAAATCAGTTTCCTAAACATAACCAGGGGTTATCTGACAGGGATGTTTTTCAATACATCAAGGGTCAAATCCCAAAATTTGACGGTTGACGCAATATCCAGACGTTCATCGGGAGAATGTGCTCCTTTGATGGTGGGCCCAAATGAAACCATGTCCATGCCCGGGTATATGGCACCTACCAGTCCGCATTCAAGGCCAGCATGGATTGCCAGCACTTGAGGCTCCTGTGAAAATAACCTGCGATACGAATCCACTGTTACGCGGAGAAGCGCTGAATCAGGATTGGGTTTCCATCCCGGATAGCCGGCCGAATGTTCAACATTGGCCTGCATCAGGTAAAAAACACTGGCTACCATATCGGAAATATCTTTTTTGGATGATTCAACTGAACTTCGTTGACTGGTTGTAATGACGACCTTTTTATCAATGAACTTCACAGAGGCAAGATTTGTGGATGTTTCAACGAAATCAGGGATCTCACGCGACATCGCGATAACACCGTGGGGACAGGCATAAAGGGCATCAAGAAGATCGGACTGGATTACATCATAAATCACGGCCTCCGGCAATGGAACTGATTCGATTGAAAAAGCGAGTTCCGGTTCAGTGACATGAAGTTCAGCTTTGATTTCTGTCGAATACAATGCGGCATAGTCAAGCAGGGCTTTTTCATTGTCGGGATGAACGGTGAATACAGCGAAGGCTTCACGGGCGATGGCATTGCGCAGGTTGCCGGCATTGAAATCTGCGAGGGCAATTTCGAACGTGTCCTGGGCGTTCCAAAGGAACCGGTTCATGAGCTTTACCGCATTTCCAAGGCCCTTGTTGATATCATCGCCGGAATGACCCCCTTTAAGCCCGGTCAGGCTGATTTTAAAAGCAATATGTCCTTCAGGAACCTGCTCCGTTTCAAGCGGCATTGTGGCCACCGTGTCTTTCCCTCCTGCACAGCCAATGAAAAGCTGGCCTTCATCCTCGGAGTCGAGGTTGATCAGAATCCGGCCATTCAGTTGATCTGCCTTAAGGGCAAATGCCCCGGTCAGCCCCGTCTCTTCATCTGATGTAAACAACGCTTCCAATGGTCCGTGAGGGATGTCGTTCGATTCAAGAATAGCCAGGGCTGCAGCAATTCCGATTCCATCATCGGCGCCAAGGGTGGTTCCTTTTGCTTTTACCCAATTCCCGTCAATCCATGGAATAATCGGATCAATGTCAAAATCATGCACCGTGTCTGAGTTTTTCTCGCACACCATATCAAGGTGGCTTTGCAGAATCACCGGCTGCCTGTTCTCATAACCGGGACTCGCCGTTTTACGGATGAGCACATTCCCGGCTTCATCAATGTTGCATTCCAGATGGTATTTCAGTGCAAAATCCCTGATATATGCTGCAATTTTTTCTTCTTTTTTCGAGGGTCGGGGGATTTTACAGATCTCAATAAAATAATGCCAGAGCCTTTCCGGCTTCAGTTGTCGAATGTCGTTAATCATATTTAAAGTGCTTAGCTGTTCATATTTGGGTTGTCAAAAATATCAAATTTCAGCGTATCGTACTGGATAATTTTTTTACCTTTACCCTGAAAATTTAAAACCAACCAGTTTTGCGTATCCGGTTTCCACACTTTTTGCGATTCAGCAGTCTTGCATTCCGATATAGTCTTTTTTTCCTTTTTGCAATCCTGTTGATTTTTTTTATTGCGTTTGCCTACAGTTATGGATATTCAAGTATCCTGTTGTTGGAAGGAGCGAAAAAGGATGCGAATATCCTGACACAACAAACCATTTCGCGCTTTGAAAATGTGCTACAGCCGGCCGAGTTGGTACCTCAGACCCTGGTCGATGCCATAGAAAATCCTAAAATCAGCTTTGATGACATCCTCAGAATATCGAGGGAGTTTGTTATTCAGGATTCTGTTGTGTTCGGCAGTTGCCTCGCCTTTGAACCATATAGCTATGATAAAGACGCCTACTGGTATGCGCCATATATATATGAAAAGGGGAATAAAGTAACTACGCGTATACTCGGGAGCACCAATTATGATTATTATAAAATGGATTGGTACCGGTTGCCCAAGCTACTCAATAAACCGGTTTGGACAGAGCCCTATTATGATAAAGGAGGCGGAGATACACTCATGTGCACCTATTCCACTCCATTTTACCAAATAGTTGACGGGAAAAAAAAGTTTGCTGGCGTACTTACCATGGATATTTCGCTTGCCGCCTTTGAACGCATTGTTAAAGAGATCAAGGTGTTTAAGTCGGGTTATGGATTCCTGGTATCCAGGAATGGAATGATTATTACCTCCCCCAAGATGGTAATGGAGAACAAGAATATCCTTGATGTTGCCAGGGCAGGAAGAGGGATGGAGGCCATCAAGGCCATAAAGTCCATGCTGGATGGGAAAACCGGGTTTGCCTCCATGGATGGACTGGATTCGAAAAAACATCCGAGCTTTATTGCCTATGCTCCTGTTGCAAAAACAGGATGGTCGTTTGGAATTTTGTTTCCGGCCGATGAATTGCTTGATGATCTTTTCCAGTTCTTCAGGAAAATATTATGGATCTTTATTTATAGTCTCCTTGCCCTGTTGTTGACAACCATTTTGATAACCAGGCGATTGACGAGGCCCATCATCAGGCTTGTTGAGGCTACCAAAAAGATCGGCCATGGCGACTTTCATGCAAAATTGCCGCTGCGTAAGTCAAAGGATGAGATAGCGCAATTGACCAATGCCTTTTCGGTGATGCAGGATGAATTAAGCAACTATATCGTCAGCCTGCAGGAGACGACGATGGCGAAAGAGAAGATTGAGAGTGAATTGAATGTGGCTCACACCATTCAGATGGGGATGCTTCCCCGGGGTTTCAATACCCCTGCAAACTGGGAATTGTACGCCACACTTGATCCTGCGAAGGCTGTAGGCGGTGACCTATACGATTTTTTTTATCTTGATGCTGATCATTTATGCATCGCGATTGGTGATGTGGCGGGGAAAGGGGTACCTGCCTCGCTCTTCATGATGGTGACCCGTACGCTTCTCCGGGCAAAGGCCATTGCCGGAATTCCCATCCATGAAGTGATGCAGAGTATCAACCATGAACTTTGTCAGGATAACCCCAATCAGATGTTCGTCACATTTTTCGCAGGGATCGTTTATCTGAAAACCGGAGAGATGGAGTTTTGCAATGCAGGACACAATTATCCTTATATTGTTGGACCCGGAGGGGATATTCGACAGGTAAAGGCAAAAGGAGGCCTTCCGCTCGGCGTGTTTGAGACAGTAAATTATTCCTCTGAGAAACTTTGTTTTAAACCACGTGAAATCCTTGTTTTGACTACAGATGGTATTACAGATGCCCTCAATGCTTCGAATGATTTCTTTGGAGAAGCAAAACTGGCATCCTCCTTAGCCGCAATGGCCAATAAAAACACCAAGGGGCTCACCGATTCGCTGATCATTGAGTTGAAGCGTTTTTCGCTGGGAACCGAGCAGGCCGATGACATCACCATCCTTGCTTTGCAGTATAAAAACCCTTCAGAGACCAATGAAAAGCCTATGCAAACCGTTCAGATAACACATAAGAACCAGCTTTCAGAACTTGAAAACATTGTAATCAACCTGGAAATGTTGTCTGAAAAATGGAATATTCCACTCAAAATAGTCATGGAACTCAACCTGGTTTTGGAGGAGCTGTTTACCAACGTTGTTTTTTACGCTTTTGAGGACAAAAATGAACATCTTATCCATATGAGTTTTATGTTGATCGATGCGCATCAGTTGCAAATTCGCATCGAAGATGATGGTAAACCATTCAATCTTTTAGAAAAAAAGGTGACCGACATCTTCGATAAACCGCTGGAGGAGCGCCAGATTGGTGGACTTGGCATTCATTTCGTCAGGGAGATGATGAACAGTGTGGATTATCAGCGTGCTGATCATAAAAATATTGTAACTTTAACCAAGAATTTTTAACCCAAACCCGAAGCTTAGATATATGGAAATCAACGAAAAGAAAACAGGTCAGTGTGTAATCATCGGCATCACAGGTCGGCTTGATACAACAAATTACAGCATTTTGGAGAAAAAGCTCATGGAATTGATCGAAAGTCATCATGACAAAATTCTTGTCGAGTGCTCAAACATGGATTACGTAAGCAGCAGCGGATTGCGGATTTTATTGATGGCATTGAAAAAGATTACCATGGTGAAGGGTAAATTTGTTCTGTGCGGTTTACAGGAGAATATCCGTGAGATTTTTGAAATTTCAGGTTTTACCAATATTTTCGAGATATATTCGACCCAGGATGAAGCCCTGAAGGTTTTTTAATGGTTCGTTACATCCATTATACCGATCCGAATTCCGTTGAGATGGTCAGGGAGCTGGAGCAAGTTCCACGCTGCCCCGGCATTTGTTTTTTCATGGATGTCAACAAGTCGACCGATATGAAATACGAGGGCGGGTTGAAGGATTGGGGACGTAAACTGAACAACACCTTCAACAATCTTTTATATGCCAACCATTTTCAGCATCACATCGTAAAAGGCATCGGGGATGAGATGATGCTCTTTATTCCGGATGATACCCTTCAGAAGAAGCCTGCCAACAATACCTGTTTTGCTTTGCTTGAAGATATCTATGCCGGTCTCTATCTGATCAAGAACCATCCCGACCAGGATCTTTTTCTGAATTGCAAGGTGGCGATTCATTATTGTACGGAGGTTTATAACATCACCTTTTTTGAGGGCGCCGATGATTATTATGGCAGTGATATTGACCTTACCGCCCGGTTGATGGGCAAAAGCATTGAAAGCAGGATCGTATTAAGTGAGCGTTTCTATCTACAGGTTATCAATGATCTGGAGAATCTGGGTTTGCCATCCGATTCGGGTTGCCTATCCAGGGTTTCCGAGCGATTTTTCGACAATTTCAAGGGTGTGCCGGTCAGTATCGCCTACAGGGTGATAGATGTGCAGTGATAACAACATGACACGTGACGCGTGACGCGTAGACAAAAAATATGTTACAGAAAAACTGGAGGATATGATTATTTATTTGGTTTTAATTCTGACAGTTTTAATATGCGGGGGGCTGATTTTTCTCCTCAAGCCGGATGATCAGCGGGTTTTAAAGTTTTTGCTGGCCTTCAGCGGGGCCTTCCTGATAGGGATTACTTTTTTAAAGCTGATCCCTGAAGTGTTTGTCAAACCGACCATGTTCACTGGGCTGTTTGTGTTACTGGGCTTTTTATTGCAATTGGTGCTGGAACTTATTACCGAAGGGGCCGAACATGGCCATAAACATGCCCATTCGGATGGAGAAAAGGCCTCGCCTTTTCTGTTACTTATCGGATTGTGCATACACTCTTTTTTAGAAGGGATGCCCATCGTTCAGGGGTTTGACCTGAAACTTCAGCACACGCTGGTCATCGGGATCGTAATACACAATATCCCGATTTCGCTCACCCTCATGAGCCTTTTTTTACATTATGGATGTTCAAAAAGAAAGGCTTTTGTATACCTGTTTATTTTTGCCTTGATGACGCCCCTTGGCTCCATTTTCAGCAACCTGCTTGACTCCTCGCTGACCACCTCCATGGAAACCTATTTTAATTACATTCTTGCTGTCGTGATTGGCATTTTTCTGCATGTATCCACATCCATTTTGTTTGAGACAGAGGAAAATCATAAGTATAACCTCCAGAAATTTATCACCGTCTGCTTTGGATTGCTTGTCGCATTCTGGCTTTCCATTCTCTGAATCCCGATCAATGGAAACCTTTCTCACCGGTCTGCGGTAAGGTTTGACCGGCGTGCTCTATTTCACCACCAGTTTTTTGATGATATGGTCCGCTGTGATATAATAGATGCCAGGTGCCAATCCCGCAAGATTTACCATGTTTTCACCTTTTTTCAGGAAGATTGATTGAAGTTGCCTCAACGAAGCATCCAGGAGATATGCCTGTGTCTCTTCTCTGGAGATGATTGCTGCAAAATCCTCCGCGGGATTCGGGTAGATCAGCGAAATCATCTCAGGGTTATTCAAGCCGGGCGAACCAACAGTGCCAACCTTTGAGATCCTGAAGAACAATACGGATGGGGCGGGCATGGAGGGCGTCGTGAGAGCCAGGGTATTTCCACCTGTTATCATTTGCGCTGATATAGTCAGGGTTGCTGGTTGACCTGAAATGGTGTACTGCTCAATTTTAATCAGGTGCTCCGGGAGCCAGGGTGTATTGGTTAAATGTAAGTCGATCTCATTGAATACACTGTTATAGTTCGAAACCAGGATATCGACAGTGTCCCCGGTGAACGATTTTGATGCCAGAGTCATGACATTGGTCGTATCCCGGTTAAAAAAGAAATTAACCACCTGGTTGCCCGTGCTGCTGATCCGATTGTCTGTTTCTGATGTCATCCAATTGTAGAAGGCATAGGAAATTCCATTGAACGTAAGACGAGGCTGTCCGTTCTTGTCTGGAAATGTCAGTTTTCCCAGGCCGGTGCCTCGGTACCAGTATATCTGATCGATATGGGCATCCTGACCCGTAATCAGGATGGAGGCCACATGTGCTGCCCCTTTTGCTGTATTGTCATACAGGATATTGCCCAATTGAGGATTAATTTCAGTGATATGGCTTTCAGCATCAGGAAATCCATTGTTATCCAGCACATATCGGACGGTATCCGCATAGTTTTTAATGCTGTACGGGTTGAAGCATCCATATAAATGCCAGGAGTAAAAATCGAGTGATGCATTGTGTGTATAGCAATAGTTGATAAAGTTGTCGTAGTAAATTTTATTATGCGCGACGATGGTTCCGGCGAGCGCGCCCGGACCACCGATTTTGAAATCAGGATTCAATAGTTTCAGGCTGTCTGATGCTGTTTTATACATTTTAAAATAGTTGAGGGGCGTTCCATTGGGCAGCGACCAGAATATGCCGTCGGGTTCGTTCCAGATCTCCCAGTATTCAATGTTATGCGTGTATCCATTGTCCCACCCCGCTGTATAGTGCATGGCCGTGTGTTTGAATACCGATGCAATGGTGGTAAAGGTGCTGTTGTTGGGGTCAATCGGAGGGATGGTCGGGACACCGGCCTGAGGATAGCTGATCCCGAGCCGGAAGTAAGGTGTTGCATTGACAGCCAGGATTCGGTTGATGGCGGAGTCAGTCTCAACCCAGTTATAGCTCGCAGGTAGGGTTGGATCGAAGGATGGATTGAATGAATTTGTTGAAGGAAGGTAGTAATTGTTCGTGTAATACCAGTAATCACAAGGTCCGTAATAGTCATGGGTTCTAATGTTGCGGATACCCATCTTCAGGTATCCCAATTTGCATGAGTCGGGGCCGATGTTGACCTCTCTGAATGGCTTCAACGGACCAAGCGCAGAGTTGTGGTCGATATCAAAGGTGATGGTCTGTGCTAATCCTGAGATCGAATGGCCGATCATCATGGCAATGAGGAGGATGTGGACTTTCATGGCCTTTTGCTTTCTTCAAAATTAATCGATCCGGAGGCCAAAAGCAATTCAGGTTGAATATTTCTTTGAATAAATCTAAAAAATTCTTACTTTTGCACCCTTATTCACATTTCGTTCTTCATACTTCGTATTTCAAAATGCCCAGGTGGTGAAATTGGTAGACACGCTACTTTGAGGGGGTAGTGTCCTTAGGATGTGCAAGTTCGAGTCTTGTCCTGGGCACAGTCATCACACATAAAAACCCGTAAGTCAACGACTTACGGGTTTTTACTTTTTAGTGAGTCAATGGTATGGTCAATGGTATTCTCAGGAATGACATAAAATCAGCGTAGCTTCTTTGGCTTTTTTCTCCATTTCTTCTCTCCTTCCTTACCTTGTAAGGGATATTTTTATGTGCCGCTGGGGATGGATGTTTTCCTTTACCGTAATAATATACATGCCTGCAGGAAGAGCTGAAAGATCAATTCTGTAAGGTTCAGACCCGGTTTGTGTATTCGTTTGATGGAATACTGTACTCCCGATCATGTTACGAACGATGATTTCGGCGTTTGTTCCATTGGTTCCCTTCTTAGCCAGGTATATTATTCCGCTGGAAGGGTTTGGATAGGCCGCAATATCGCTGCTGTGCCTCTCTTCTTCCATTCCCAGAACTTTGTAAGCAGCCTCCACCGATTTCAGGGCATCTACTTTACCCCGGCCCCAATTGTTGTTCCCTTCGGGGCCGATTAAACCTGTATAGGAATCATTGATGGCATTCTGCTGAATGATTTCTTTAACACGTTCAGGCCCAAGAAGTGGGTTTGCCTGGAGCATGAGCGCTATTATTCCGGTCACCATGGGGGCTGCCATCGAAGTGCCGGAAGAGATTGCATAGTAATATTTCCGGTTATTCATTTCTGCTTTTAGAACAGTATATTTATTGTCTTCCCCATATACAGGATCAAATGAATTTACGGAGGAGGCTATCATCTCTCCCGGAGCAGTAATCTCAGGTTTTGTCCTGCCATCAGCAGTGGGTCCCCTGCTGGAGCTGCTAACCAGGGTTTGGATTTTACCATCGGACGTCTGAATATTGTTTTTCAGGTCAGTCCATTCGTTCTTGCTTACATAGGACCCAACTGTGATTATTTTTTTTGCGGTGCCCCCAATCTCACCGACTGTGCTGTTGTTATCTCCCATTGTATAACCAGGTACCTCATCTCCATTAAAACCAATGAAGAACATGTGTCCATCGTTCCATGCATCCACTGTACTGTTTGTACTGGTAACAACAAGGGTTGCCAGGTATTTCTTACTCAGTTTACCAATCTCGACGAACAAATTGGGTTTTTGGTTAAAGGGATCTTTTTCAACACCCACGATATTAAAAGCGAGGGTGTCGCCGTTGAAGAACATGGTATCTTCTTTCGCAGGCTTGTTTGATGCGTAGAAAAACGGAGTTGATACCACTTTCTTATTAGATGTTGTATCGGAAATGAGGATAGAAACAGCGAAATCACTTTTTGGCGAACCCCAAAGATCAACTTTTCCATTAAGATAATATTTATCTTCGTTTAAACCTACAAAAGTCCTGAGCGTATCATTGTTAAGCGTCTTCTTTATATGAAGGTGTTTATCTCCCTCATTCCCTGCAGCCCCAACCACAATTTTACCCGGGCCAACAAGACTGTCAATGACTTGATCAAGAAGGGATGTCCCATCATGAGGACCCATATGCGATCCAAGGCTAAGGTTGACAACGGCTGGTTTCCCCAGTTCAGCTGCCTTCTTAAAAATGTATTTTATACCATCGGCTACGGGCGCCTCTACAAAAATCAAGAATGCTGCAGGAGCAGCGCCCATGTATTTATTCCCTGGGTTAAGGTATCCGGAACCTGCCGCAATACCGGCTACATGGGTCCCATGACTGTCGTTATCCGCTAAATGTTTTTTTCCGAGTAATGCGGATTGACCAACATATTCTGTTCCCACTTTAAATCCGTCAGGAGGGAGGCCTGTTGTATCTGCTTGATCCCATGCACTGCGGATACGCAGATTTTTGCCGCTGATGTCATAAAAATTTGGATGTGTTAAATCGAAACCACCATCAATTATTCCAATTACTACGCTGTCGCCATTGTATTTGCGGGCCAGGCCTGTTCCGGCATGTACCTCGTTGACCTTTGTCATTGCGGTCGCAACATCAAGTTTCTGATGTGCGGTGACATTTACGTCAACATATTTCAATCCTCTGATTTCACCGAGTTTTTCCAGGGCAGAGAGTGGGATCAAAACAGACCAGATATTTGTGATTTTGCTGCTGATAATGACGCCCAAAGATTCCAGGGCTTTCTGATCAATTTCAGGATATACCTGGATAAGTGCCCCTACATAGCTTTGATCTTTGATTGTTCGAACCTGATAAAAATTTTTAAGCTCGGCCGTTGTTTGGGTCGATGTACTTTTTAATTTGTTCAGGTTTTGAACCTTCAGTACGAGATTTTTCGTTTTAGAGGTAAAGTGCACACTTTGCGCATAAGTGCCAACGGCAAATGCAAGAAAATAGAACAAGATTAATTGTCTGAATGTTTTCATAATTTATGAATTTTTTAAGATGACTATTCCTGCGCAAATTTTGCACAGTGGTTTAAGGATGACTGAAAGGGCAGAACATATTCCAGCGAAAACTGGTAATATGGATAAGCGCTATAAGTAATGTCGGATCCATCAAAATACTTGAAATTTGAGAATTTACTGTAATGAAAGCCACCCAGGATCCCGAAATTTACATCAATGGCAGGGATGATCTCTTTGCGGATAAGCCACCATGTCAATCTTCCTTCATAGTAGGCGGAGGTGGCATTGCTTGTCAGCAGGTTGTTTTTAGCCTGGTCCCCAAAAGAGTACCTGTATACGAGGTCAATATCAACTTTGCCAATTACAGAACCGCCGATTTTTCCTCCGAAACCATAGTGGCTGCTACTTGTTTCATAAATACCTTTAATGCCGATTCCGCTTTTTCCCTTTTCAAGGAGCGTAGATACCTGTGCTAAAGCCGTCATGCCAGCGATAATGATGCATGAAATCAAGAGTTTTGTTTTTAATGGTTTGATTCTTATGCGAAACGATTTTGCAAAGGGCGTACCAGAAATATAGGGAAAATGTTTAATTGATGAATCGAATCAGCTAATCTCCAGTTTATCAGGCACTAAAAAAGTAAATTATTATTCCTGAGAAGGAAATTCTGATGGAAAGGGACAACGCTTTATAGGATATTTATCAATATTATCGCGTTGGTAAGCGAAAATGAGAATTGCAAAATGGTGAACCATTAGTCGGCACATCCATTATATAGTGAAATATTTTTCGATCAACCTGGAAATATCGGATCTCCTCACCACCCTCTGCCGATTTTGGCTGACCGCCTCAACTTAGTAATGTCCAATACTTAGGGCTGGTCAATGCAAGCGTTTTTTCCATATCAGACATATTTCCTATAAATTTGCTTCGGGTCTCAGAGGATGATGGGATAAAATAACCATTAAAGTGAAAAGTCAACAGCATATTCAAAAACAAATTGTCATGAAGCACCTCATGATTTTTGCGCTCAGTTGTTTTGTTCTGATTTCTACCCATGCACAGAACCTGATCCCGCAAAACTGGAAGATTAAAACCGGAAACGATCCGCAGTGGTCATCACCGCAATTCGATGACAGCGGTTGGTTGTCCATCTCTCCGCTGCAGAACTGGGAAAGCCAGGGGATTCCTGATTACGATGGTTATGCCTGGTACAGGGCCTCTGTGGTGATTCCTTCATCCTTGAAATCCAAAGCTGTGTATTATAGTGGATTGCTACTGCAACTCGGTAAAATCGATGATGTTGACAGCACATTTTTAAATGGCGTATTTATTGGAAAAACGGGAGGATTTCCGCCCAATTTTGAAACAAAATTTTATGCTCCACGCGAATATCTTATTCCGCTTGACCTTATCTTATGGGATCAGCCCAACACCATTGCAGTGAAGGTGTTTGATGTGATCGGAGGGGGAGGTCTCTACGGGGGGCCGGTAGAAATTTTCTACAATGATCTGATAAAAAATCTGACGATCGAAGCGGATTTTCCGCATGAGGATTTCATCATCCGCGACCAGGATCCAAAGGAAGCCAAACTGAAGATCACAAATAGCACGGCAAATACGGTTTCCGGGAATATCCTGGTCGATATCATCTCCGATTTTGGAAAAGACATTTCCACAATCTCAAAGGATATAACAATATCCGCCGGAAAAACCATTCAGCTTCAAATTCCGCTGCCCTCCCTTGAGCCGGGCTTTTACAGTCTCCGGATCTGCTTCAGAAAAGAAGAATTCAGCCGGAAAGTGATTGTCAATTTTGGGGTTGAACCTGAAAAAATCAAATCACCCCTCACCAGGCAACCCGATTTTGATGCGTACTGGGCAAGGGCAAAAAAGGAACTCGCTGCAGTGGATCCTCAGTATAAGATCAGACTGATTGACTCGCTTTGCACCGTTACAAGAAATGTTTACCAGGTAGAGATGCGTTCGCTCGGGAATATACTCATCAGGGCCTGGTACTCGGTGCCGGTCAAACCCGGGAAATATCCCGCAATCCTGGCGCTCCAGGGGTACAGCGGCTCCATGCAGCCATTTTATGCGAATTACGGGGATACCCTCATCGGCATGGCACTGGATATCCGTGGCCATGGAAACAGCAAGGACAACTTCAACCCGGGCTTCCCGGGTTACCTGCTATACCAGATCGGCGACAAAGAGCAGTATGTATACCGGGGAGCTTATATGGATTGTACCAGGGCGGTTGATTTCCTTTTCTCACGAACTGAAGTTGATACCACGAAAGTTGCTGTTGAAGGAGGTAGCCAGGGAGGTGCCCTCACCTATGCCACGGCTGCACTGAATGGCAGCCGCATCACTGTTTGTGTTGCCCAGGTGCCCTTCCTTTCCGACTTCGAAGATTATTTCCGGATTGCCATATGGCCCGACAACGAATTCAAGACCTTTGTCGAAGTTCAGAAAAAAATAGGATGGGCGAAAATATATGAAACCCTGAGTTACATCGACATTAAAAATCTTGCTCCGATGATCAAAGCACCCCTGCTGATGGGCGTCGGACTGAAAGACGAAGTGTGTCCCCCTCACATCAACTTTGCAGCTTACAACCAGGTCCCGGGGGAAAAACGATACATTGCCTACCCAAATAACGGCCACGGATTGCCTGATGAAATGCGGGGACCGAAAATGGATTTTATCCTGGAAAAATTCAAAATGAAAAGATAAATTTCCTACTCAATCAGCAGTGATGGTTGCCCGCGATCTTTCGTTATCCGGCTACTTAACCCCGATATAGCCTTTCAGGTTTTCGACGTATTTTTCAAAAGCCTCGATCCCTTTGGGTGTCTTTTTACAGATGGTCCGGGGTATTTTCCCACGAAAGGTCTTGGTGATCTCAATATACCCTGCCTCTTTCAACTTATCTAATTGTACACTCAGGTTCCCTGCAGTTGCACCTGTGTTTTCACGAATAAACACAAAATCGGCCTCTTCGGTGCTGATCAGGATTGACATGACGGCCAGCCGCAACTGGGAATGCAGCAATGGATCAAGCTCCTTATACATGGCTGTTCTCTTTTTTCCTGAGCAGATGCCCGGGAATGATAAAACCGAAAATTACCGATATGAACAGCACCAGTTCCTGAATCTTCAGCAGATGCGGATTATGGAAAGAGATAAGCAATACCAGGGTGGCGATCCAGCAGATGATCCCTCCGGTAACAAGGGGCTTGAATTGGTAGGCCTTGCCGGATACAAACAGGGCAAATCCGTACAGGCAAAGCATGAAGGGCGTTACAAAGGTCCAGGGAAACCAACGGAGAAATTCAAAGCCCGGTTCAACTTCTGTAAATGAAGGCAGAACCAGCATCGTAGTGATCAGTATTCCTGCAATAACGGTCACAATAGAGATTGTAAACGCAATCCAGACAAAATCCATGATCCTGTCGATGTAAGTTTTGACCAATTGTTGCTGCTCCATTTTTTTTATCATCCTGATATGTACAGGAGCTCCGATGGCCATAAGCGACCAGAGAAAAAAGGAGTAGTGGCTGGTTTCTCCGGGTAAAACAATCAGGAGGATGAAAATAACAAGACTGATGCTGGCAACCAGGTATCCCCATAAAAGAAAGACGTTGCCTAAACCTTTTTGAAGGTTATTCTTTGCCGAATTGATCATTTTTCCAATCAACTCAAGGCTCTCTTTTTCGGTGAAATGTTCGTTCATGTTGTTAGTTTTTATAAATACGTTGCAAATGTAAACAAGTTTATGTTATAAACAACATTTTTTTAAATTATTTTCAATTTATTTTATGGATGGAATAGTAAAAGGGAATAAACAGAACAGCGCGGTGCAGACTGGATATTCAGTGGATTTAATCTACAGGTGTTCCGGAGACGATCCTGAATCCGATACCGTGGTTCAGCGTGGTCGGATCATAACATGAACGGTATGCCGACCTACAGTGCTGCTCAAAACAATACCAGCTTCCACCGCGAATAATGGCGCAGGATCCGGAAGGAATCCCCATTGGATTGGTTTGCGGTTCGGGCGAATAATCTCCATACCAATCGCTGCACCATTCCCACACATTCCCGTTCATATCGTGAAGCCCCCATGCATTTGGGGGATAACTGCCAACCGGAACAGATTTGCGCAGGTTAAGTCCTTCAATGCATCCCACATAAGGTTTTTGGCCGTTGTAATTCGCCTGTTTGGTTGTGATGCAGTTCCCATTGGGAAAAGGCGTTGTTGTGCCAGCCCTTGCGGCGTATTCCCACTCAGCTTCTGTGGGTAGCCGGCCGCCCATCCATTTGGCACATTCCATGGCATCATCCCGCGACACATTGATCACCGGGCGTTTTCCTCTTCCCCAGCCTTCGTCATTGGGAGTGATCTTCCCTGTTGCTTTACAGAAGAGCTGGTACTGATCAAAGGTGATCTCATATTTGCTCATCCTGAAGGCATTGATACTCACTGTGTGCTGAATTTCATCATCGAACCGGAAGGGTTCATTTATCGGACTGCCCATGCTGAATGTCCCGGCAGGGATATTCACCCATTCAATCACGGGTTTCTGGGCAAAAATAAAATTGACAGAATTGAACAGCGTAAGCGTAAAAAAAACAAATCTGGTAAACATATTTCAGAAACTATTTCAGTGAATTTGAAACAAAACAATGGGGAATAAAAATACTCAATAAAATTCTTGCATAAACTTCTAATTCGCTATTTTTGAATATTATTCACCCTGGCCCTGATTGACATGGAGATGCCGCAAATGGGAGTTCAGGAACTTACCATGAAAATTCATTCCGACGTGTACGTGTGAAACAGGCCTTGACCGCAATCCTGCTTATCTTGAATGCAGCCCATTCTGATCCCGGGTGAAGAAATTTGAAAATTTTCAAGCAGCCGGTTGGAACAAGTAAAAAAAGCGTACTTTTGCACTCCCTGAATTGTGCTGGAGCGATTTTATTCAGTACAAGACAATGCCCGGATGGCGGAATTGGTAGACGCGCTAGTTTCAGGGACTAGTATCCGTACGGATGTGCAGGTTCGAGTCCTGTTCCGGGCACGATTAATAAAAGTAAACCCTTGTTTCTTAAATAGTTACAAGGGTTTTTCTTTTTTAGGTGACGGTAGGGGTGACGGTAAAAGTTGATTTATTTGACAAATACCAACAGAGAAAAGGCAGGTATTTGGTTGTTCATTTAGATTCAGGTTCAATCAATTTGATGTTTTTTTCAATTTCTTTTGAATTAGCTACAGCGCTTGCTGTTATTAACGGGTTATTTTTCGAGTAGATTTTCAACTGACTTGATAAATTGCTCAACCTGTGGAATTAACAATAGTACGGTTTTTTCATCGAAATCAAAAAAGTCGCCGTAATCTCCTTTTTGCCTATAGTCAAACAGGTCGGAATAAAGCATTCCAAGTTTTTTATCAAGTTTTTCTGTTTTGATAAAATGCAGAGACAGTTGAGTTTTAACCCCTGCATGTGTATGGCTATTCATATCATGCTTTGAAAATAATGCAAGAACGGCATAGAAGCTCGCATAATACAACCGGTTGACCGACGAGTTCCAGCTATGAGCATCAGCCAGGGCTTTGGCATCGTTGAAAGTGCTCCAGGCCCTTCCAATACGATATGCAATATAATCTTCGCGGGAGTTGGGCATTTTCAGATCATGATTCCTTCGATGGAAATATTTTTGTACAGTGGTGTCATCCAGTATTTAGAATTCCATTCCTGCTTGTTGTAAACAAAGGTGGATAATGCTTCGCCAAGTTCAAGTTCAACATCGAATAGCTTATGCCTGAAAACTTTTTCCGTTTCTATATCCGCAGTTGAATTTACCAGAATCAAAATGTCCCAATCTGAATCAGGCCGGGCATCTCCTCTCGCCCTTGAACCGTAAAGAATAATATCAGCCAATGGGTCAATTTCCCTGACCTGTTTCTTTATCATCGCTAATACTATTTCTTTTTGGTTGTTCATGAAGCAAAGGTATGCATAATAGTTTTTGATGCCGATCTCTTAATCAAATTCAATTTTATCAATCTCTTTCATCAAACGATCTGTCTGGGCGAGAGCCACGATAATTTTCTGGTAATGCAGGATGTCGTCAAAACCCAATTCACGGTTCTTGCGGTCTTTAAGCCACTTTTGCGCGGGTTGGTAGCCTCCGATGTAAAAATCCCAGGCTACTTGTGGAACATTTGCAAAATATTGTACCGGGTTGATGTAAACATTTCCGTTTTCGTACAGGACTTTCTCTACCACATTGGTTCCACCTGCCGGATACTGCGTAATAAAATTACCAACCACCGGGCTTTCCAAAAGATTAATTTGCCGTAATTCTCCACCGAGCCTGACCAATTGCCAAAATGTTTCCGGATCCTTCGGATAGGGTACACGGGGGAAGTCAATCTTCAGGAACTCTTTGTATTTTTCACGGTATGTCGGACTGTGAAGGACTGCATATATGTAATCTAAAATATCAATCGGGGCAAATGTGCCTGATGTTGATTCCTTTTCGGAGGTAAAAGCTAAACCCAATTGCTCAGCTATTTGATTTACAATTACTTTGTTTAGATTAGGTATTCGGATTTGGGCTATCTCTATCGTTTGCTGAGCGGAAGGTTCGTAATAAAGGTAAAGGGGAAAAATATTAGCATTGTCAACTGTTGATAATATACACTTATCAACGATATCTTTCGTGATAAATGGTAAAATGAATGCATTAGTTCTTGACCGCCTAACCAAACTTATAGCAAAGTTGGGTTTTATAAAATACTTCATAAACTCAAATCTTGCTCTTGCCAATAGCTTTGGTTCGTAATAAATATAACGCTTGTCAAACGGCCTGTACTCGATTAATTTTAAGGATTGTATATCATATTTGTTTAGAATAACCTTCTTGTCAAAATTGATAAATTCGGAATCATTACCAGAAGTTATTCCCATGTTTTGTTCCAAGAAGAGTTCATTTAAAGGGAAACCAAAATCGTATTCTTTTTCCAAATCAAAATCCTTTTGTACCATAAAATACATGGGGGACTTATTCGGTATTTCTTTAAAGAATACTGTTTTTAATGAGTTTTCAGAAAGAAAATCATATTTGTAATCTCTTAAACCATACAAATCAAAATGAAATACCTTGCCTAATTCACCGGTTTTCTTCTTCCCTGTTTTTATAAACAGATTTATCGAAACACCTTGCATGATGTCAAACACGTTTTGGTCTATACTGCCATCGGGAGCTGTTTCTTTTTTCTTTGCGTTTCCATGTAGGTCGATGGTGTAAATTTTATCAAAGGTTTTCAATAAGTTCCAACGCATTCCTCTAAAGGTGGGATTGTCTAAAAATCCGTGCGGGTTGATAAAGGCTAAAACGCCGCAACCATTCTTCTCAATAAAATACTGTCCATACCGAATGAATTTAACGTAGTCATCGTTTATCCATTTGGGGTTCCTCTCTTTCAGTTTTTCTTTCCCACCTGGCTCTTTTTTGT
>Ga0247840_10000745_pt1 | contig 66426 bp, 69 predicted proteins | sample LaCruzMarch2015__FD_192404 | JGI IMG/M metagenome (GOLD analysis project Ga0247840, IMG submission 192404) | Freshwater microbial communities from meromictic Lake La Cruz, Castile-La Mancha, Spain - LaCruzMarch2015_17m | ecosystem: Environmental > Aquatic > Freshwater > Lake | place: Spain... | reverse complement strand
CGATGCCGCAGATGCTGATTTCCCGGCCGGCAATGAACTTTTTTTGATAAGCTATTTTGGGAAAGCGGTCCGTCGTCATGATCGCCGCTTCCGCTTCGGCAATGCCCTCGGGACGTAATCCCTTTACCACGGCAGGTATATTTTGACGGATCTTTTCCACCGGCAGTCTATGTCCGATAACCCCGGTAGAAGCGACGAGGACAAGATCGTCTTTGATTTTCATGTATGAAGAAAGGGACCTGGACATGTCGCGGGCGTCCTGGTAACCTGCCGCTCCGGTCGCGGCGTTTGCGTTGCCGCTGTTGGTAAGAATTGCCTGGGCCTGACCGGACTGGATTCGTTCCAAGGAAACAAGAACCGGCGCTGCCTTGAAGGCATTGGTGGTAAAGACGCCGGCGGCACGGGCAGGAACAGTGGAGTAGATCAGCGACAGATCCCTGGCCCCCGTCTCTTTGATCCCGGCACTGACCCCGCTTGCCAAAAAACCGGGGACACTAATTATCTCTTTTCCCACGTTAAAGACCTCGATGTTTGCGAATAATACCAGAATCTCCTGCCTGAGGTATATAGTCAGGGTAGTTTCATGTTGTTATCAACGCGAATATTTAACCCCATCCCCAATAATTCCCTCCCCTTGAAGGGGAGGGAATTATTGGGGAAACCACATTCAACCTATTGCCTATTGCCTATTGCCTGTTGCCTTCTGCCCTCTGCCTATTGCCTGTTGCCTTCTGCCCTCTGCCTATTGCCTACTTCGCGCAGCACTTCTTGTATTTCTTGCCGCTTCCACAGGGGCAGGGATCATTTCGTCCCACCTTGTCCTTGTCCCGTTTGACCGGCGTGGCAGTAACATCTTCCCCTCTGCTGAGGATGTAATCGTCCTCGGCCTTCCGCTGCATTTCCTCGATGTCTTCTTCCCTTCGCACCTGGACCATGCAGAGCTTTTCGAGGGTATCCTCCTTGATCCGCTCGATCATGGCCATAAGCATGTCGTACCCTTCCTTCTGATATTCCCGGACCGGGTCCTTCTGTCCATAGCCCCGGAGACCGATACCCTCCTTGAGATGGTCCATGCCGAGAAGGTGATCTTTCCATTGGGTGTCGATGCTTTGCAGCATAATCATCGTCATGACGTAGGCCATCAGAGGCTTCCCGAAATCTTCTTCCTTTCGTCGCAGGTGGGCGTTTGCCGCGGAGATGATCGTCTCTTCGATTTCCTGGGCATTCAACTCCCTTCCCTTTTCGTTGAGATTGAGCTTCAGGGAAAACTGCTGAAAGATCCGGTCGTCGAGGGTCTTGAGGTCCCAGTCCTCGGGGTGGCCTTTTTCATCGACATAGTTGGAGACCATATCCGCAACGACCTCTTCGATCATCCCCTCGATGTCCGCCCAGAGATCCTGTCCCTTCAATACCTTCCTTCTTTGTTCGTAGATTAGCTGACGCTGCTTGTTCATGACATCGTCAAAATCAAGGAGGTGCTTGCGGATATCAAAGTTCTGACCTTCCACGCGCTTCTGGGCATTTTCAATGGCCTTGGAGACCAGCCTGTTTTCGATGGGCTGGTCTTCTTCGATACCGATCCGATCCATGATGGAAGATATTTTTTCAGCGCCGAAGATCCTCAACAAATCGTCTTCGAGGGACAGATAAAATCGCGACGACCCCATATCTCCCTGACGTCCGGAACGGCCTCGCAACTGATTGTCAATGCGGCGGCTCTCGTGTCGTTCAGTTCCCAGGATATGAAGTCCCCCGAGGGCGGCAACGCCCTCCCCCAGCTTGATGTCGGTGCCCCGACCTGCCATATTAGTGGAAATCGTTACCATTCCCCGCTGACCGGCCTGGGCGACGATCTCCGCCTCTCGTTCATGGTGTTTGGCGTTCAGGACGTGATGCTTGATACCAGTTTTGCTCAGCATCGTGCTGAGCAGTTCCGACTTTACAATCGAAATCGTTCCGACCAGAACCGGCCTGCCCAGAGCGTACATCTCCTTTATCTCTTCGATGGCGGCGTTGAATTTTTCCTTTTCCGTCTTGTAGATCAAGTCATTGTGATCGGCTCGAATCATCGGCATGTTCGTGGGAACGACAACGACTTCCAGTTTGTAGATCTTCTTGAACTCCTCCGCTTCCGTATCCGCCGTTCCCGTCATCCCTCCGAGTTTTTCATACATGCGAAAGTAATTCTGAAAGGTAACAGAGGCGAGGGTCTGGTTCTCCCGCTCGATCTTGACCTTTTCCTTGGCCTCGAGGGCTTGATGGAGACCGTCGCTGTATCGTCGTCCCGGCATGATGCGACCGGTGAACTCGTCGACGATGATCACCTGACCGTCCTTGACGACATAATCCACATCCCTGTTGAAGAGGGTATGGGCTTTCAGGGCCTGATTCACATGGTGAAGGATCTCAATATTGCGTGGTTCATAAAGATTCGTGACCTTGAGATATTTCTCTACCCGGGCAATTCCTTCTTCCGTGAGCACTACAGTCCGGGATTTTTCTTCGATCGAATAATCCTCGACTTTACGCAGCCGGGGAATAACCTGGTTGATCCGGTAATATTTCTCCGTGGATTCCTCGGAAGGTCCAGAAATGATAAGCGGCGTGCGCGCCTCATCGATAAGAATGCTGTCCACCTCATCCACGATGGCGTAATGGAAGTCCCTCTGAACGTATTCCTCAAGGGAAAACTTCATATTGTCCCGCAAGTAGTCAAATCCGAACTCGTTATTGGTCCCGTACGTAATATCGGCATGATAGGCCTCCCGCCGTTCATCGTCATCCATACCATGAACGATCACCCCGACGGTGAGACCGAGAAAATTGTAGATCGGCCCCATCCATCCCGAGTCCCGGCGGGCCAGGTAGTCATTTACCGTGACCAGATGGCATCCCTTTCCGGTCAAAGCATTGAGATACAAAGGCAGGGTAGCCGCCAGGGTCTTCCCCTCCCCCGTCTTCATCTCGGCGATCCTTCCCTGATGGAGGACAATGCCTCCGATGATCTGAGCATCAAAAGGCCGCATCTCCACCGTCCGGCGGGCGGCTTCCCTGACGACGGCGAATGCCTCCGGCAGGAGGTCGTCCAGACTGGCGCCATTTTGAAGTCTCTCCTTGAACCAGGGCGTTTTGGCTTTAAGTTCCTCATCGGTCAAGGTTGTCATGGACGGTTCGAGACGGCTTATTTCTTCAAGTATAACGGATAGTTCCTTAATGATCCGGTCATTCTTCGTTCCGAAAACCTTCTTCAGCATTGAAACAATCATAATTTAACCTTCAAAAGAAAAAATTCCGGCAGCACATTACCGGAATTTTAAAGAGAAAACAATTCGTATGTTTTATTTCTATTCCTTGGTTATAAACATGAGCTGATCTCCCAGCGCCACCTTGTCTCCCGGGGAGACATGGATTTCGGTTACCTTGCCGCTAATCTCCGCGGTAATGTTGTTGAGCATTTTCATAGCCTCAAGAACGATCAGCACCTGGCCGGCGGACACCTCCTCGCCGGGCTCCACAGAGATATCACTGACCGTGCCGGTAAGATGGGAACGGATGTCTCCCGCCTTCCAGGCCGCATCAATCTCCTTGGGAGACATAGAGGTCTTCTTTTTCTTCTTCTCCCCTTCCTCCTCGTCCTGTTCGGTGATGATCGGCTCGGTATGATGGTCAATGATCAGATAAGTGGCGGTATCGCCGGATTTCGTCTTGCGTTGGGGACCAATCTCGACGCTGTGGAGTTTGCCTTCGGCGTCGGGGATTTCAAATTTTTCCCCAAGGTTGAAACCGCCCTTCCGGAACCAGATGCGCGGCGACAAGACCCAGGTCTTGCCGTATTTGGCTTCAAACTTGAAAAAATCCACGGCGTCGTTTGGATGCTGAAGATAAAGGACGAGTTCATCATCCGTTGCCTCCCGTCCCAGACGATGTTCCAGAACCTTTTTTTCGACTTCCAGATCGATGTCCTCGATCTTCTGGTAGCAGGTATCGCATTCGACGATCTTCTTCCAGTCTGTTCCGAAGACGGCGTGATAAACATCGTCCGCCGGCTGATAAAACGGCAGATCACCGTAACGGCCGAGCATCAGGTTTTTCAGGTCGTCGTTGGCGTCCTTGTAACGCTCCCCCTTCTGAACATTGTTGACCGCCGTCGTCCAGAGGATTTGCGAACCCGGCGTCACACTCCACCAGTTGCCCAGCTCGACCTGCACCCTGGGCAGTTCTTTCTGAAGAATCTCGGGCATTTTTTGTAAAAACCCCCCTTTGACGGCCTGCTCGAAACTGGAGCCCGTAGCGCCGCCGGGAAGCTTGTGAATCTGGACGGTCGGATCGAAGCCGAGGAACTGGGATTCGAAATCACGGTAGTATTCCCGTTCCGGTCGCAGTTTGTTGGAGGTGTCGATAACTGCCTGACGGTCAATACCGACGGCATCATAACCATATTCGGACAGGATATCCACCACGGACAGCAACGGCGGGGGGCCGTAGAATCCCGTAAAGGCGTGATCGCTGGCATCAACGATCTTTGCGCCGTTCTGCACGGCCGCCACGATCCTCCCGATATCATCCCCATCGGTATTGTGGCCATGATAATGGATGACAAGATCGGAATACCTGGTATGGATGGCCCGCACCAGTTCGCCGATGCGCTTGGATGTTCCGAGACCGCCATGATTCTTGATGCACAGGATAATATCTTCACCGGTAACCGTCAATATTTCCGCAACTTTTTTAACATAGTACTCATCGGTGTGCTCAGGTCCGGTGGAAAAACATATCGACGGTTCCAGGATACAGCCCGCCGCCTTCACTTCTTCAAAAACGGGGACCATGTTGGGAATATGATTCAGGAAGTCGAATACCCGCCAGACATGGACGTAAGGGGCAAAACCCCGTACCGTCATCCGGATGACATTTTCCGGGTAGGGACGGTAACCGAAGAGATTGATTCCCCGGCAAAGGGTCTGAAACATCGTGTCGGGCATTTTTTCGCTCAGGACCTGGAGTTTTTCCAGGGGGTTTATCTGCTTGCGGAGCATATCCACATGCACGGAGGCGCCCCCGGTAATTTCCAGGGAGAAGAATCCCGCCCGGTTCCTTTCATCAGCAACAAGCAACTGGGTGTGGGGCATGATCCGGTTTTTGAAATCCGACTGGGAGAGATCACGCTCCGTATTGGTTACATAGTATCCCTTTTGTCGCTTTATTTTATCGAGGACATAGTGGGCGCCCTTTTCTCTCAATTCTCTTGGTGCGATACGTAAGTCACTGTTGCGATGGCTGTCGTTTTTCATAATCTCTTCCCGCTCATGTCTCCCTTATTAATAGGCATGTTTATTAACTTTTCTGGCATGTATTTCTGCAATCAGCTTACCAAGCTTGGCGATCTCCCGCTCCGCTTCCGGATAGTTGAAGATCTCCGGATGGGTGTCTATATAGCCCGTATCAAATTTACCGGCCTGGAAATCCTTTTCGTCGCAGACAGCAAGGTAAAACGGAATCGTGGTCTTGGGACCGACAATGACAAAACCGCGCAAAGAGCGCTTCAATCTCTGGAGGGTCTGCTCCCAGTTGTATCCCCGCACGGTCATCTTGACGAGGAGGGAGTCATATTCCGTGGGTATTCTGAAACCCTGATAGACGGCGCCGTCAAGGCGGACACCCGGCCCCCCCGGCGACTGATAGACCTCCACGCGTTTCCCACCTTCGGGCATAAAATTGTTTTTGGGATCTTCAGCGTTTATTCTTACTTGCACCGCCTTTCCGAAGAGACGGACACGTTCCTTCGGAATATTGAGAACACCCCCCTCGGCGATGCGGATCTGCTCTCGGACGATGTCGATGCCCGTCAATTCCTCTGTAACCGTATGTTCAACCTGAAGGCGGGTATTCATTTCCATGAACCAGAATTCGTTTGTCCGGGCGTCCACCAGAAATTCCACCGTTCCCGCGTTGATATATCCGGACTCTTTTGCCGCACGAATAGCGCAATCGTACATGGCCTCGAGTACGTCCTCGGGAAGGTCCGCCGGGGCAATCTCAAGCAGCTTCTGATGGCGCCGCTGAATGGAACAATCCCGGGAACCAAGGTGCATGATATTGCCGTGTTTGTCCGCCAATATCTGAATTTCCACATGCCGGGGAGATTCGATGCATTTTTCCATGTAGATACTGTCATCCATAAAGCAAGACATGGATTCTGATCTGGCAAGGGGTAACTGAACCATCAGGTCTGCTTCATCTTTAACCTTGCGGATTCCCCGACCACCACCTCCACAGGAGGCCTTCAGCATGACTGGGTAGCCGCAGGCACTGGCGAAAGCAAAGGCTTCATTAACGCCGCTGCCGCCTTTGGGGATATCCGACGTTCCGGGGATGAAAGGGATCCCGGCCTTTTCCATGATATTGCGGGCGACGACCTTATTGCCCAGATCACGAATAACCTGCGGGGGGGGACCAATGAAAATAATCCCCGCCTGCTCACAGGCGGCGGAAAAATCCGGATTTTCGGCCAGGAAACCATAGCCCGGATGGATGGCGTCGGCCCCCGTTTTTTTTGCCGCCCAGATGATCTTGTCGATGTCGAGATAATCCTTGCGGGGTCCTTCACCGATCATGATGGCGTCATCGGCCAATCGTACATAATAGGCGTCGGAGTCCGGTTTTTCATATATGACCACCGCTTCCAGGGACAATTCCTTGACCGTGCGCATGATCCTCAGGGCAATCTCACCGCGATTGGCAATAAGTACCTTCTTGATTTTTCTGTTTGTCTCCGTCATGGATTACCTTCCCATTATGTACTTCTATCAATTTTAGTCGGCCTTTATACTGATTACGGAAGTTTCTGTCAACATCATTGTTTGGGTCGTCAAATTTGTCTTGACTTAGCATGATTTGTCAGGATAAGCAGCTCGATCGCAGCACTAATCCAACCATCGCGTCATAGAAAGGAGATGTCATGGCCAAATATGACTCCAAATCTCTAAGGAATGTCGTCGTCGTCGGACATGGTTCGACGGGAAAAACCTCCCTTTGTGAATCCTTCCTCTTTGTCTCAGGCAAGACGGACCGCCTTGGAAGAGTTGACGAGGGTACATCTACCCTCGATCATGAGCCGGAAGAGCAAAAGAAGAGGATTTCGATCAGCTCCGCAACCACCTTTGTCGACTGGCAGAAATTCAAGATCAATCTCGTCGATACCCCCGGGGATTCAAATTTCTCCTTTGACACCCAGAGCTGCCTACGCATCGCCGATACGGCAATCATCGTCCTTGACGCCGTCAGCGGCGTCGAGTTTCAGACCCAGAAAGTCTGGGAATACGCCGATGATTTCAAAACACCACGGCTGGTTTTTGTGAACCGTATGGATCGCGAGCGGGCCAACTTCCAGAACGCCGTGGCCAGTATCAAGGAAAAGATGGACGTCAAGGTGACCCCCATCTGTCTGCCCATAGGAAGTCATGAATCTTTCCGAGGGGTGATCGATCTCATTTCCATGCAGGCCATCATCTATGACGATCTGAAAGGCACTTTCAAGATGGCGGACATTCCCGCCGATCTGATCGAGGAAGCGCAAACCAGCCGGGAAACGATGGTGGAAGACATTGCCGAGTCGGATGAAGCCATGATGGATAAATACCTCGAGGCCGGGGAGCTTACTCCGGAGGAATTAAGAGCCGGCCTGAAAACGGGAATCAATTCCGGCGCCCTGATTCCGGTTGCCTGCGGCTCGGCCCTGAAAAACATGGGCACAGCACATCTTATGGACATTATCACCCAGTACCTTCCATCCCCGGTGGACAGAGGTCCTGTAAAAGGCATCAAACCGGGCACAGATGAAGAAGAGATCAGACTTCCTGAGGAATCAGCTCCCTTCTCCGCACTCGTCTTCAAGACCATTGCCGACCCTTATGCAGGCCGCCTCACCCTCTTCCGGGTCTATTCCGGAACCCTGACCGCAGATATTGGAATGTATAACGCCTCCCACAAAATATCGGAACGTTTCGGAAATATTTTCTTTCTTGACGGCAAGACGCAAAAACCCACGGATATGGTGATTCCCGGCGATATCGCCGCCTTTGCGAAACTTAAGGAAACGGGCACCGGCGATACGATCTGCAATGAAAAAACCCCCATAATCTATGACAAGGTTGTGCCGCCCCCGACCATCATGTCCTTCGCCATCGAACCTAAGAGCCGGGGCGATGAAGACAAGATCGGTTCTTCCATCAACCGCCTCATCGAGGAAGATCCGACCATGCGTTTTCATCGGGATGACCAGACCAAGGAAATGATTATTTCCGGCATGGGACAGATCCATATTGAAGTCGCCGTGGAAAAGATGCGACGCAAGTTCGGGGTGGAAGTCAATCTTAAAACCCCCAAGGTCCCCTACAAGGAGACCATCAAGGCAAAGACCAATGTGCAGGGAAAGTACAAGAAGCAGTCCGGCGGCCGCGGTCAGTACGGTGATTGCTGGCTCGACATCGAACCCCTGCCCCGGGGCTCGGGTTTTGAATTCCAGGACAAGATCGTAGGCGGCGTCATTCCCAATCAGTACCGTCCGGCGGTAGAAAAGGGCATCGTGGAAGCAATGGAAGAGGGCGTCGTTGCCGGCTATCCCGTTGTGGACTTCAAGGTATCACTGGTTGACGGCACCTACCATACGGTGGACTCATCGGAAATGGCCTTCAAAATCGCCGGTTCCATGGGCTTCAAGAAGGGCATTGTGGCGTGTCAGCCTATCCTTCTCGAACCGATCGTGTTTATCTATATTGAAATACCCGATGAATATATGGGTGATGTGATCGGCGACCTTAACGCCCGCCGGGGCCGTGTTCAGGGCATGGATACGAAAGGATCCCACCAGATCATCAAAGGACAGGTGCCGCTGGCCGAAATCCTCAAGTACGCCCCTGACCTCCGTTCCATGACGAGCGGCCGGGGAACGTTTACCTACGAACATTCCCATTATGAAGAGGTTCCGCCCCACATCGTCGATAAGATTGTCGCGGAAGCAAAGAAGAAGGAAGAAGCGGAAAAATAATGATCCGGGCGGCGATCATCACCGTGAGCGATAAAGGTTCCCGGGGCGAAAGGGAAGATCTGAGCGGCCCGGAGGCGGGTCGCCTTCTGCAGGCTCAGGGAGTCGAGGTTGTCTGCACCCTGGTAGTTCCCGATGAGCCGGACCTGATCAAGGCCGCCCTCATTGACTGCGCCGACCGGCAGGGGCTCGATCTGGTTGTCACCACCGGCGGCACCGGCGTTACCCCCCGGGATGTAACACCTGATGCAACCCGTGAAGTCCTTGAAAAAGAAATCCCCGGCATGGCTGAGGCCATGCGTCAGGCAAGTATGGCCAAAACTCCCCACGCCATGATCTCCAGGGCTTTGGCCGGCCTCCGCGGTAAAACCCTGATCATCAATCTGCCCGGCTCTCCGAAAGGGGTCCGTGAAAATCTCGCCGTTGTCCTGCCCGCCATCCCCCACGCCGTAGAAAAAATCCAGGGCAGCGACAAGGATTGCGCCTCTTAAATTGGCAGCTTAATTTCCAAACTCGCAAAAGTTAATTTCACCTACTCTTGAGGGGGAGGTGCTAAAAACATTTTCCTCCCTTTGAAGTGGAAAGAGCTAAGGACATTTCCCTCCCCTCCAAGGGGAGGGTTAGGGTGGGAATGGGTTAAGATTTCGTATTATACGGGGCCGACGCCTTTTCCTCAATGATCGGCGGCGGCTCATTGGCGCGAATTTCCCTTCTCAACTCCCGAATGGTCTTGTTCAGGTGGGCAATGGTCCTATTCAAACGGAAGCGTTCCACAATACCCATGAAGCCCGTAAAGACGACGCCAATGAGAAAGCATATGAATATCAGCATATAAGCCGGCAGGATGACATTAAAGATATCCAGATAACGCAATTGGACGGGAAAGGTATTGGCAAGGGAAAACGTGATTACAAACAGGATGAGAATAACGACAATCACGGTATAGACAACTTTCATATCATGCCTCCTGGCGGTATTTCTGAAAATAGGGAAGCAACTGTTCCCATGTCTTGACAACATCCTCGGGAATCACCCGGACATCTCCCACAACGCTCACAAAATTTGTATCTCCGTTCCACCGGGGAACCACATGAACGTGCAGATGATCCTCGATGCCGGCCCCCGCCGCCTTTCCCAGGTTCATCCCGATATTGAAGCCGTCGGGATGGATACTCTCCTTGAGCAATTTGACCGATAGAGCGACAAAATCAAAAATCTCAACTTTTTCTTCCGGCTCCAGATCTTCAATCTTGCTGCAATGCCGGTAGGGGATAATCATGAGGTGCCCCGTTGTATAAGGATATCGGTTCATCATGATGAAGGATTTTTCGCCCTCCAGGAGCCGCAGATCATTGCAGGTGCAGTTTTCCGAATCTGTACAAAAGACGCAGTATTCCAATTTATCTCCGCGAATATAGGTCATTCTCCAAGGGGCGCCGATGGCTCTCATGGCGGTCAAATTATCATGATAGCCGCCAAAAAGACAAGTGTTATTTGGATAACCTTATTGACTTTATCACCTTGGATCGGTAGTATGGGCGGCAGTTTATCACCTGTTATGAGGTTTTTATGCTCGATCAAACCCTAGAGAAGATGGCGGAAAAGATTCTCGGATTCGATGAGGCGTCGCTGACGTCCCTGTGGGAAAAGTACAAGCGCAAAATGGAGCACTTCGAGGTGTCCAGGGAATGGGAGAAGGCAGTTATCGTGTTTTTCATCATCAATGCCGTCCGGGCGAAGAATCACATCTTTAACGAGCAGATACAGAAGATGCACGATTCGCCGCCTTCACAGGAAGTAAAACCTCCCAAAAGGGGGAAGCCTTCCCTGAAACTCGTCAGGCCGGATAGCGAAAGAGATGGCGAATGACCTTGACCGGACAAGATATGGGTCCTGAAGTCGCCGCCCCTCGCATTGTAGAACTGAGAAATCTCATCGCCTATCATAACCGGCGCTACTACCAGTTAGACGATCCGGAGATTTCCGACGCCGCTTACGATCTCCTGTTCAGGGAACTCCGGCAGTGGGAGGGTAGCTACCCGGAGCTTGTTACCCCCGACTCCCCCACGCAACGGGTCGGGGCCCCGCCTCTCGAAAAATTTCAGCCCTTCCCTCATCCGAGCCCCATGCTGAGCTTGGCCAACGCCTTTACGGAAGATGATATCCGTAACTTTGACGACCGGATTAGACGCTTCCTCGGCAGATCCGAAACCATCGCCTATGTCATCGAACCCAAGCTGGACGGCGTAGCCGTCAATCTCCTTTACAAGCACGGCGCCCTGATCACCGGGGCAACCAGGGGCGACGGAACGACGGGAGAAGACGTCACCCTCAATATCAGGACCGTATCCCCTATCCCCCTGTCTCTGAGGACGAATGGATCGCTGCCGATTCCCGAACAACTGGAAATCCGAGGCGAGATCGTTATCGCAACGGCGGCCTTCCGCGCCCTCAACAAACGACGTTTGGAAGAAGGGGAACAGGTCTTCGCCAATCCCCGTAACGCCGCCGCCGGTTCCCTGCGCCAGCTTGATTCCCGCATCACGGCCAGGAGACCCCTGGACTTTTTCGCCTATGCCATTTGTCTTTTGGAGGGGACGGCGATGAAAAGTCACTGGGAGGTGCTTGCCGCCCTGAAAGCCTGGGGTTTCAAGATCCATCCTTTCGCCGGAATGGCCGCTAATATTGAGGATTGCATAAAAGGCTATCGGGAACTTTATGCCGCCCGGGAAGAATTAGCACACGAAATCGACGGGATGGTTATCAAGGTCAACGATCTGGCCCTTCAGGATGAACTCGGCGCCGTCTCCCGGAGCCCCCGCTGGGCCCTGGCCTGCAAATTTCCCGCTTATCAGGAAACCACCGTTGTTGAGGGCATTGAGGTCCAGGTCGGCCGGACCGGGGCGTTGACTCCCGTAGCGATCATGACTCCCGTTCAGATCGGCGGCGTCACCGTCAGCCGCGCCAGCCTCCATAACCAGGATGAGATCGACAGGAAGGATATCCGTATCGGCGATACGGTCATCGTCCAACGGGCCGGAGACGTCATCCCGGAGGTCGTCAAGGTTGTTACATCCCTGCGCAAAGGCACGGAGGCGCCTTTTGCCATTCCGGCAACCTGTCCCGTCTGCGGTTCCGCCGTCGTACGTCTCGCGGGGGAAGCTGCCCACCGCTGTATCGGCATCGCCTGCCCCGCCCAGATCAAGGAAAACATTGTCCATTTCGCCTCCCGGGGAGGGATGGACATCGAAGGCCTGGGAGACAAAATGGTTTATCAGCTCGTTGACGCCGGACTGATCAAAGACCAGGCCGACCTGTATTTTCTTACCCCCGAACAGCTGCTGGCCCTGGAAAGAACGGGCGAGAAATCGGCGGGAAATCTTTTGCGGGCAATCGATGGGGCAAAGCATCCCCCCCTCGAAAAACTTATCTTCGCCCTCGGAATCCGCCATGTCGGGGAAAGTATGGCCAAACTCCTCGCCCGGAAATATGCCGTCCTGGAAGATATCATGGCGGCCACGGTCGATGAATTGACAACAATTCGTGACGTTGGTCCGGAGGCGGCAAAAAGTATTATCCGTTTCTTTCAGGAACCGTCAAACCTGCGGGTCCTGGCGAAGCTGCATAACGCCGGTGTCGCGCCGGTAAATCGCCAATTTTCTGCTGACCCATCATCAGGGGCGCTTAGGGGAAAAACTTTTGTTATCACGGGAACCCTGGAGAGTATGACCAGACAGGAAGCCAAGGGACGTATCGAATCCCTGGGGGGCAAAACGACGGAATCGGTCACCAAAAAGACCGATTATCTGGTCGCCGGGACGTCGCCAGGCTCCAAGCTGGACAAGGCAAATACTCTTGGTATTTCAATCCTTGACGAAGAGGCCTTTTTTAGGCTAATGGAATCCCCATGAAAACGTATATCGATCTTAACTGCGACATGGGAGAATCATACGGCGCCTACACTATCGGCGGCGACGCCGGGGTCGTTCCCTATATCACTTCCGCCAATATCGCCTGCGGGTTCCATGCCTCGGACCCTTCCGTTATGGACAGGACGGTCCGCCTCTGCAAAGAAAACGGGGTAAAAACAGGCGCCCATCCGGGGTTTCCGGACCGGGTCGGCTTCGGAAGGCGCTTCATGGACATTGCCCCCGAAGATCTCGTCAACGATGTGATCTACCAGGTCGGGGCGCTGAAGGGGTTTCTCGATCGCTACGCCCTGCCCTTGCAGCATGTCAAACTCCATGGCGCCCTCTACAATCATCTCGTCACCGAGGAAGAACTGCTCATGAAAATCGCCCGGGTCCTGCAGGAGAGCTTTGGCAACCCCATCTTCCTGACCCTGGCCACAGGCAATACCGACAAACTCCGGGAACGATGCCGGAAAGAAGGAATCCGTCTGGCCCTGGAGGCCTTCCCGGACCGCCGCTATACCGACGACGGTGAACTCCTTTCCCGGAAGCTTCCCGGGGCCGTCCTCAAGGACCATGATGAGATTGCCCGGCGGGCGGTGGACATGGTTCTGAAAAAAGGTTTGGAAAGCGTCACCGGCCGCTGGATAGATATGGAAATCAATACCTTGTGCCTGCATGGGGATAACCGGGAGAGTATCGAGGCGGCGGCAAATATTAACCGGCTTTTACGGGAAAAACAGATTCAGTTGGCCCCCCTTGCCGAATTCCTGACATGATCATCAAGCGCTACGCGGAAAACGCCCTCAGAATCATCTTTGGCAATCAGATCGACATGGAAGTCCACGAGCAGGTTCGCCGGGCCTTTTTTCTCCTCCTATCTTTGCAACTAAATGATATTAAAGAGATAATACCTTCTTTCTGTGCCTGCCTGGTGATTTACGATGATGACCTGACATCTTACGACCCCCTGGCGGAACTTTTGCGAGAACGACTTGCCGACTTGTCGGCCGTTGAACTGCCTCCCCCCCAGGTCCACGAAATTCCCGTCCACTATGGCGGCGACTACGGTCCTGATCTTTCCTTCGTTGCCGGACACTGCCGTCTATCTGCCGCCGAGGTTATTGAAAGGCATTGTGCGGAAACTTACACCGTCTTCACCGTGGGCTTCACCCCCGGTTTCCCCTACCTGGGAACCCTCGACGAAAGTATTGCGGCGCCCCGGCTCGAAACCCCCCGGACGAGAGTTCCGGCGGGTTCGGTGGGTATCGCCCAGCGACAGACGGGAATTTATCCCTTTGAATCACCGGCGGGCTGGCGGATTATCGGCCGCACGGATGTCCGGCTTTTCGATCCGGCGAGGCATCCCTACAGCCTTATGCAAATCGGCGATAAGGTCCGCTTTATTGAGGAGCGCTGAAGAAATGACCCCTGCCATTACCGTCCGTAATCCCGGCCTCCTCTCCCTGATCGTCGATCTGGGGCGGACGGGCTTCGGCGCCGTCGGCGTACCCTCGTCATCGGCCCTGGACCGTTACGCCTGCCAGGCCCTGTACTCCCTTCTGGATTGCGCAAACGCCCCGCTCCTGGAAATTATCGGTCCGAGATTTGCCCTGCAATTTGACGCCGATGTCGTCTGCGCAATCACCGGAGCCCGGGTAAAGGCCTTTCTCGATGATACTCCCTTGCGACCATGGGCTTCCTTTCATACAAAAAAAGGCAGCATGCTGAGAGTAAAGGAAATCACAGAAGGATTTCGGTATTATATCGGTTTTGCCGGGACGATAAAAACGGATGCCGTCATGGGCAGCTACACGACCAATCTCGAATGCCGTTTCGGCGGTTTGAACGGCGCCCCCCTGACAAGCGGCGCTATCCTCCACCTTGAGGATTCCCGTGAAATAGAAACAAACGTCGTTCCCCTAAACCTGATTCCACCCATGAATTCCCCCCACATACTGCATGTTATGGAAGGACCGGAAGCCGATTCTTTCACCGCCGATTCCCGCCGCCATTTCTGGGAAAAGGGATTCCATGAACTCTTCACCGTCTCGACAAATCTCAACCGGACGGGTATTCGTCTCGAAGGTACGCCTTTAGTTTTCATGCCGGAAGCGCCCAAAAGCATTGTCTCCGAGGGAATCGTCTCCGGTACGGTCCAGGTCCCCGGCGACGGATTGCCGATCATACAGCTTCATGAAAGAACGATTGGCGGCTATGCCCGGGTGGCCGTAATTGCCCGAGCGGATCAGGACCGCCTTGCCCACCTGAAGGCCGGAGATCTGGTCTGTTTCGAAAGGATATCCCTGGAGGAGGGAGAGCGCCTCTGGATGGAAAAGAAAAATCGAATTGATAAGTTGCGGTATCTTTCAGTTTCCCCACATGAATGATCCGGGAAACCTATCCCCAATTGCCCCATACGGTTTCATTAGATGAAACGCATCCATGTAATCATTTCCGGCCGTGTTCAGGGGGTCGCCTTTCGAGCCGCCACCCGGGAGACGGCGATAGCCCTCAATTTGACGGGCTGGGTGAAGAACTTGCAGGACGGACGAGTAGAAGCGGTCTTCGAGGGTGAAGACGGGCAAGTGGAAATCATGCGCCGCTGGTGCAATCATGGCCCCCCGCTGGCCCGGGTAACCGGGGTTGATCTGCATGACGAAGATTACGTGGCAGAATTCGGGGAATTCACTATCCTTTACAACCAATAAAACAAATATAATCGGGAGGGAAGCAATGTCTCTGATCACAAAAATTGAAAACAAGACGCCTGGTTGCCATGTTGTCAAGTTTATCGGTCGCCTGGATGGGACAACATGCACAGACTGTGAAGAAAAAATTAACTCCCTTCTGATTCCCGCCACAAAGGACATACTTTTTGACATGACCAATCTGGACTTCATAAGCAGCATGGGCTTGCGTATCGTCATTAGAACGAGACAATTTATTGAGGGTAACGGCGGCAGCGTCCATATGATCAAGATGCAGCCGCAAATTGAAAAGGTGTTTAAGATTGCCAATATGCTTAATGGTATTATGCTTTTTGCGAGCATTAAGGAGGCTGACGACTATTTTGAGACCATGGAGAAGAAGGTCCTGGATTCATTGCGATAGAAATAAGGATGGAACAAAAACCAGCCAACATCATCTACGGGGTTGACGATAAACCGCCCTTCCGCACAACGTTATTGTTGGCGGTTCAGCATGCCATCCTCGCCCTTGTCTTTATCGTTTATCCCCTGATGTTGGTCTCCGAATCAGGGGGAACACAGATCGATGCCGAAGGGGTTGTGACGGCATCGATTCTGGCCATGGCTTTTGGCACCTTCCTGCAATGCCTGGGCAGGAAAGGCATGGGCAGCGGTTATCTTGCCGTTCACCTCACCAGCCCTATTTATCTCCCCGTTTCCATTCAGGCAGCCCGAATGGGTGGGCTGGGCTTAGCATTTGGTATGACCTTCTTTGCCGGAATCTTCAGTATCGTTTTCTCCCGGTTCTTGAAGCATTTACGCCATCTCTTTCCGGCAGAGGTTTGCGGCGTGGCGGTTGTGATGCTCGGGATTTCCATGGTCGGACCGGCGGTCACGAGATTTTTGGGCCTTCACGGCGCCAATTCCGTCGATCCTCATGCCTTTGCCGTAGCCTTTATCACCCTGGCCCTTATGGTCGCACTGAGCATCTGGCCCCGGGGTCATGTCCGGCTCTATTCTGTTTTGATCGGTTTGACAGGCGGTTATGGCGCGGCCCTGTGGTTAGGTGTGATCAACCCTGCCACTCTCCAGGGTGTAATGGAGGGAGGATTTCTGGCGCTGCCGACGATACCGATACCGGACTGGAAATTTCAATGGGCCTTGCTGACCCCTTTTTTGATGACGGCGCTGGTATCTTCCTTGGATACCGCCGCCTGTATTATTACCTGCCAGAAGATTAATCAGTCGGAATGGGTTCGCCCGGACATGGCCAATGTCAGCCGCGGCGTCCTTGCCGACGGTGTCGGCGCCGCCCTGTCCGGCGCGCTGGGAACCCTCGGGACCGGGGTTTCTTCCGCTCATATTGCCCTCTCGTCAGCCACGGGGGCCACGGCCCGTCGCATCGGTCTATTGACGGCTGTTGTTCTTTTACTAACGGCGTTTGTTCCCCCCATCGCCAAACTCCTTTCCCGCATGCCGGCGCCGGTGATTGGGGCCGTCCTGGTCTATGCCGCCGCCTTTCTCATCACCTCGGGGATGGAACTGATCGTTTCCAGGATGCTGGACACCCGGCGCATCTTTATGGTCGGTGGTTCCATAATCGTCGGCCTGGCTGCCATCCAGTTGAGCGAACTCATCCGGCAGCTTCCGGAATGGCTTTCCGGCATTATCGGTTCGCCCTTTGCAGTTGCTTCCCTGTGCGCCATCACGCTGAATTTACTGTTCCGCATTGGAACTGGACAGAGCGCGTCTTTGTGTATCGAACCCCAACTCGCAAGCATCTCCGAATCTGTGCGCTTTTTTGAGAGCCGGGGCGCCGCCTGGGGCGCCCGTCGCCAAGTTATTCAGCGCGTGCAGGCAGCGGTCAGTGAATTATTGGAGACGGTGGTTCTTTTGGAATTGGCGGAGGGGGCTCTTGATATCCAGGCCCGTTTTGATGAATATCATCTCGATGTGGTCGTCCTCTATTCAGGCCTGCCTTTTCCTTCATCAGAGGAATGCCCATCGCCGGAACAGCTGCTTGCAGACGAAAACGCAGTATTGCGCCTGTCCGGTTCACTAATCAGGCAGTACGCTGATCAGGTTGTCTTTGCTTCCCAAAAAGAGAAGCAGCGTATCTCGTTGCATTTTGAACATTAAATTTCCTCACCCACCAGGGAAAAACGATCGAGGTCAGGCCGGTGTGGCACTGGCTGCTGACAGCTTCATAAATCCTTTGACGCCGGCCATTTTACAAATGCTCCGCATCGGGACTACACCAAATCAGAAATCGGTGATCGTAGTTTCAGTTGCTTTCTAACTAATCTTTTGATAATCTTTGATTGAATGCAATTTCAAATATTTATTGATTATTTAGCATATTACGTCAACAGGCTTAGGATGAAATCTGTAAGGAGACGCTTTATGAAGACAGTTCAAACAGAAGTACCTGAAGCTCTTTACAACAAGGCTGTGACCCTTGTGAACGAGGGATGGTTTCGCGACGAGAAAGATGTTTTTTCTGAAGCAATTCGTCGTTTTCTCGACACCCACCAATCAGAATTGATGCAGAAGTTTATTCGCGACGACGTCGAGTGGGGCCTTCACGGCAATGATTGAAGAAGTTATTCCGGATATCGTATGCGACGCCGGTCCCATCATCCATCTGGACGAGTTCGGCTGCCTCGACATACTTGCCGATTTCAAGGAAATACTTCTGACCGTTTCCGTCGTTGAAGAGATCGAGAAACACCGCCCACTTGCCCTAACTGTAAATCTGCCATTCCGCATATTGCGCACCCAATATCCCACAAACGAAAGTCTTGCGGCCATGTGCAAAATCTTTGCGCTGGATCGAGGAGAAATTGAATCACTTATCATTATGATGAACTATCCGGATGCCATTTTTCTTACTGATGACGCATCTGCTCGCATGGTTGCCGAGCGCATGGGATTCAGAGTACATGGAACAATCGGTGTTATTGTCCGTACGATAAGACGGGGGCAGAAAAGTCCGACAGAGGTATTATCCATAATCGGCAGCATTCCATCAAAGAGTACATTGTTCATAAAATCAGAACTTCTTAAAGAGGTTGCGCTCCGAATCAAGAAAGAGTTCATACTGGATTTTCAAAACTGACAACTCGTGGTAAAATCTTTTTTACCTTGACTTAGCGTTTTCATCTTCGTATAGTTCGCGAAATTTAATACCTATGAACAGCGTCTATGACGCATAAACATTGAGAAAGGGAGGAGATGTATGAAGAAGTTACTGACAGTATTATTGGTATCAGCCGTCTTTATGTTTTTCATCGTAACACCTGCTTTGGCCAAGACAACCTGGAATGCCAATTCCGTATGGCCGCCCAAGAATAACCACAGCATCGGCCTGGAAGATTTCGCAAAAAAGGTAAAAACCGCAACCAAGGGAGACCTGGATATAGTTGTAAGCTCCGGCGGCGCCCTGGGATACAAGGGGCCGGAACTCCTGAAGGTCGTCCGCGACGGACTTGTCCCCATCTCCGATATGCTCATCAGCGGGGTTGCAGGGGATGAGAAACTGCTCCAGATCGTCACCCTCCCCTTCCTGGTCCGGAATTTCGATGAACTCCATCTCCTGCTGGATATCTCCCGTCCCTACTTTGACAAGGTCGCCCAGAAATGGGGCCAGAAGATCCTCTATACGGCCCCCTGGCCCGGCGCCGGACTGTGGACCAAGAAAAAGATCACCACCCTGGCCGAGCTGAAGGGCCTCAAGACCCGCACCTATGACAAGAACGGCGCCCTGGTTATGGAAGCTGTCGGCGCCACGCCCCTGGCCCTGCCCTTCAGCGAGGTTTACACGTCCCTCCAGACAGGCGTCATCGACTCCGTCATGACCTCATCCCCCACCGCCGTGGACGCCAAATTCTGGGAAGTTTTGAAATACTTCGAACCCCTGAACATCACCATCGCCACCAACATGGTTACGGTAAACCAGAAGGCCTTCGACAAGCTCCCCAAAGCACAGCAGGACGCCCTCGTAAAGGCGGGCAAGGAGATGGAAAAGAGCATGTGGGCCGGAGTAAAGACATGGGATGGTAACATGGTCGCCATGTGCAACAAAAACGGCATCGAGACTGTCGTCCCTTCGAAGAAGCTTGTTGCCGAACTTGAAAAGATCACCGAAGGCATCCGCGCCGAGTGGCTGAAAGGCGCCCCTGCCGATGCCCAGAAGATTTATGCGGAGTTCAGGAAGAAGGTTAAACGGTAACAACAGATAAGGTGTTCATCTAAATATTTATGGTAAGCGAGGGACCCCGTAGCGAGTTCTGCGGGGTCCCTTTTCTATCGAGGAAAATGAAAAAGATAATCAATTTTATCGACAATCTTTCGGGATTCAGCGGCTGGGTAGCGGGAATAATGATGGCCGTCGCCCTGGTAATTGCCGTCACCGAAATTATCTACCGCTCCGGATTTAATGGAACCCTCTACATTACCGATGAATTCGAGGGCTACCTCATGGCCACGCTGACCTTCTGCGGCCTTGCCTACACCCTCCGTGAGCGGGGTCACATCCGGATGATGATGCTCCCCCATTTCATCAAGGGCCGGAAGCGGATTATCTTTAACATGGTCTGTTTCGTCGTCGGTTTCATCTTCTGTATCGCCCTCACCTGGTTTACCTATGTATTTTTCATGGATTCCTACGTAAGCGGGTCGAAATCGATGCACGTCTCGGGAACCTTACTGGCCATCCCTCAGTTTTTCATGCCCTTCGGGTCCTTCCTCCTGACCCTTCAGTTCCTCGCCGAGTTTCTCAAAGGCGTGGCCATGCTCAGGGGCGACACGGAGGGCCTGCGTATTCTCGAGGAAACGGACGAGCTGGGAAGATAAAAGAATGGAGAGGATTTAACTTAAAATGGATTTTGGAAATGTCGCGGCAACAATTCTTGGCCTGCTTATCCTCTTCATGGGGGGATCGATCTGGATAGGGATCGCCCTTTTTCTTGTTGGCATCGGTGGTTTCTTCTTCTTCAGCGATGTTTCTTTCGGCTCCATTCTCGCCAATATCGCCTGGAACAACACAAACGGATCTTCCATGATGGCCCTGCCCTTCTTCATCTGGATGGGAGAGATCCTTTTCAGGAGCAATATCTCGGCAAATCTCTTCAAGGGCTTGTCCCCATGGATGGACAACATCCCCGGCCGCCTTGTCCACGTCAACATCCTGGCCTGCACTTTTTTTGCCGCAGTCAGCGGCTCTTCCGCCGCCACAACGGCGACGGTGGGCAAGATCACCGTTCCGGAACTTATGAAACGGAATTACAATTACGACCTCGCCATCGGCTCCCTGGCCGGCGCAGGAACCCTCGGCTTTATGATCCCCCCCAGCATGGTCATGCTCGTTTACGGGATCATCGGGGACGTAAGCATCGGGAAGCTCTTCATGGCCGGCTTCATTCCCGGCTTCATGATCGCCGGTCTGTTCAGCGGCTATATCCTCATCCGCTGCATGATCAGTCCGGAACTGGCCCCCAAGGGTGACGACGTCTATACCTGGCGGGACCGGATGGAGGCCATCCCCGCTATCGCCCCCGTAATATTTTTGATCCTCGCCGTTTTGGGGAGCATCTACATGGGCTGGGCGACGCCGACCGAGGCCGGAGCCGTGGGTGTTGTGGGGGCGCTATTTTTTGCCGCCCTGACGAAGAGCCTCACCTGGGATGTCTTTAAGGTAAGCATGATCAATTCCGTGAAGACGAGCTGCATGATCATGCTCATCGTCATGGGGGCGGCCTATCTCTCCAACGTCTTCGGGTTCCTGGGGATTACCCGGGCCCTGACTCAGTATGTCATCGAAATGGGCCTCTCCCCCTACACCCTGATTATTATCCTGACCGTTCTTTATTTGATCCTGGGTTGCCTGATCGACGGCTTCTCCATGATCGTCATGACAGCCCCCCTGGTCCTGCCCCTCATCGAGGCGGCCAAGTTCGACACCGTCTGGTTCGGCATCTATCTCGTCCTCATGATCGAGCTGGCCCAGATCACCCCGCCCGTGGGTTTCAACCTCTTTGTCATCAGCGGCCTTAATAACGACAGCCTCTTCAAGATTGCCAAGGCGGCTCTGCCGTTTTTCTGGCTCATGCTCATAGCCACGGTGCTCATCACCGTCTTCCCCCAGATTGCGCTATTCCTGCCCAGCATGATGAAATAAAAAACATCAAGCCCATTGCCCTTGCCCACTCCCTCGAAAAGTTGAAGGATCAGCAGGGCGTCTGCGCCTGTTGCCCATCAGATTAGGCAAAATCTTTCAGCACCGCTCCAAAACCAGGAATGGCGTTAAGGATTGTATCGTCATTGACGCAATAGGCAATACGAATGTAACCCGGCCCGCCGAAACCGCTGCCGGGAACGGTGAGAATCCGCTGCTTCTGGAGGGCCCGGGAAAAGGCGACATCATCATCGATGGGGGCCTTGAGAAAAAGGTAAAATGCCCCTTCCGGCTTCTTCACCGTATATCCCACGGAAGCAAGGCCGTCGCAGAGGAGGTCGCGTTTGCGTCTGTAAATCTCCACATCCACTTTCATCCCCTGAACCCTGGCAATCACACGCTGCATGAGGGCCGGGGCGTTAACGAAGCCCAACATGCGGTTACACAGGACGAGGCCGCCCATAATGTCAAGGATATGTTCGCATTCCGGATGGGCGACGATGTAGCCGATCCGCTCCCCCGGCAGGGAGAGGCTCTTGGAATAAGAGAAGGCCATAAGGCTGTTTGGATATGCCTTCAGGATACTGGGAACCGCGATGCCGTCATAGACGATGTCGCGATAAGGCTCATCGGACACCAGATAGATGATGTTGCCGTATTCTCTTGATTTCCGACTCATGATGGTGGCCAGAGCATGTATGGCGGCGGCGTCATAGACCTTGCCGGTGGGATTATTCGGTGAGTTTATGAGGACAGCCTTTGTTTTTTCATTGATCCCCCCTTCAATGGCTTTTAAATCCAGAGAAAAGTCTTCATGGGTGGGGACAACCCTGGTCACCCCGCCGCCGTTGTCGACATAGAAACGATATTCCACAAAATAGGGGGCAGGAATGAGAACCTCGTCGCCGGGATCGAGGATGGTCTTGAAAATAACATTAAGAGCTCCGCCGGCGCCCACGGTCATGACGATATGCTCCCTCATAAGCGTCAAATCGTGCTCCAGGGAAAGAAAATCCGCTATCGCCTCCCGTGTTTCCGGATATCCGGCGTTGGGCATATATGCGTGCTTACCCGGAAGATCCTCCCCCACAACCAGTCGCAGCTCCCTTTTCAGCTCCTCCGGCGGATCAACATTGGGATTCCCGAGGCTGAAATCAAAGACATTTTCATCCCCGAACTCCCTCTTGAGTTGAATCCCCTGCTCAAACATCTTTCTGATCCACGATGATTGGGTGATAAAGCCTTGAATCTTCTCAGCAATAGCCATGATAATCTCCTTTCTGATCCCGAACTATGATAGGCTTTCTGCGTAACACAACAAAATTGTTCCGTCAACGCGACATCACCTTATTATGGAATCTTCTTTTTCCTTCCAAGACGGTCTAAATTTTATCATTTACATATAATAAAAGCAACCGACACTGACGCGTGTTCTATAATTGACTTGCCCAAAAAAAGTAAGAGCCTTGACTTTTCCGTCTGGTATCTTTACATTGTCACCATTAATCAAGGAGGCGCTACATAATGCCCATCTATGAATTCAAATGTATGAAATGCGGACAGGAATTTGAAAAGATTTTCTTTTCCTCCGACAATGAGGAGGCCATACCCTGTCCGGAATGCAAATCAAAAAAAACCCGCAAGATGATGTCCGCCTTTGCCGGCGGCAAATCCGGCTCTGGCTGCGGTCCTTGCGCTGCCACAAGTTGCTCTCCCTCTTGAGGCCACTGAACCTCTCACGACCGTGAGTCGTGACCGATTATTTCCGTTGCTAAAACCGGAAGAATCAATTATAAGGAGCCGGCTTTTCACAAAGAATCCTGAAAGGAGTTCGTCAGCATGAATATTTTGATTTTTGGACCCAATGGAAGCGGCAAAGGCACCCAGGGAGCGATCGTCCAGAAGAAGTACGGCGTCCCCCATATCGAGACCGGCGTTATCTTCAGAGATAACATTAAGAAAGGCACGGATCTCGGCAAAAAAGCAAAGGATTATATTGATCGCGGTGAGCTAGTTCCCGATGATATCACTGTGCCCATGATCCTCAACCGCCTCAAGGAAGCAGATTGCGCCAAGGGATGGCTCCTCGACGGTTTCCCCAGAAACCTTGTCCAGGCTGAGGCGCTGTGGAACGCCCTGACCAAAGAGAAGATTACCCTCGATTATGTCATCGAGATCCTCCTCGACCGCCAGACATCGAAAAACCGCATCATGGGCCGGCGGCTCTGCGCTACTGACAACAATCATCCGAACAATATCTTTATCGACGCCATTAAACCGGCGGAAAAAGACGGGAAACCGGTCTGTCGCGTGTGCGGGTGCGAGACCCTTACCGCCAGAGCCGATGACCAGGACGAAGGGGCCATCGACAAGCGGCATAACATCTATTACGACACCAAGACAGGCACCCTGGCCGGGGTTAATTACTTCAAGGAACGGGTCAAGGTCATTGGAGTCAGCGGCGTAGCAGGCGTCAAAGAAGTCTCCGAAGATATCCTCAAGCAACTGGGATAGATTTAAGAAGACAAATAGCAGGACACTGAGCCCTCCCTTTTTTGGGGGGGCTCTTTATATTGAGAAACATGGATTATATTCGTAATTTCAGCATTATTGCCCACATCGATCACGGGAAATCGACCCTGGCGGATCGCCTTATCCAACATACCGGCGGCTGCGATGCCCGTAACTTCCAGGATCAGATATTGGATAATATGGACATCGAGCGGGAAAGGGGGATTACCATCAAAAGCCAGGCCATCTCCCTGCCTTATCCCGCCCGGGATGGGAAGACGTACAACCTGAATCTCATCGACACCCCCGGCCATGTGGACTTCAGCTACGAAGTTTCCCGTTCCCTGGCCTCCTGCGAGGGGGTACTCCTCCTTATCGACGCGGCCCAGGGGGTACAGGCCCAGACCCTGGCCAATCTTTACCTGGCCATGGAGCACGACCTGGAAATCATCCCCGTCATCAACAAAATAGATCTCCCTTCCGCCGATGTCGAGCGGGTTATCGAGCAGATCGACTCGGAACTGGGTCTCGATACTGATACCCACCTTAAATGCTCTGCCAAGGAGGGAACGGGAATTGAGGATATTCTGGAAGCTATTGTACAAAGAATACCGCCCCCCACTGGTACGCCGGAAGCGCCATTGTCGGCCCTCATCTTTGACGCCCAGTATGACCCTTTCCGGGGCACGGTCATCCATTGCCGGATCATGGATGGGGCGGTGCAAAGCGGCGACATTATCCGTTTCATGTACGGCGGAGCCACCTACAAGGTCGAGGAAGTAGGTCACTTTCTTCTTTCCCGACAGAAGCGTGACGTCCTATCGGCGGGGGAAGTGGGCTACATCATCGCCGGCGTCAAGACCATCTCCGATGTCCGGACCGGCGACACGATCACGCTGGAGAACCGGCCTTGCGACAAGCCCCTCCCCGGCTTCAAGGAGGTCAAACCCGTCGTCTTCGCCTCCATTTATCCCATTGCCTCCGACGATTATGAAGACCTCGCCGTCTCCCTGGAGAAATACAAGCTCAACGACGCCTCCTTCGTTTATGAAAAAGACGCCTCCGTTGCCCTGGGGCAGGGCTTCCGCTGCGGCTTCCTGGGCCTCCTCCATCTCGATATCGTTCAGGAACGGCTGGAGCGGGAATACGACCAGTCTCTAATTCTTTCCGTCCCCAGCGTCCGTTTCCGCTTGACCCTCAAGGATGGCACGGTCCAATATGTTGACAACCCCTCTCATTATCCTCCCCAAATGAGTATCGACAAGGGGGAAGAGCCCTACATACGGGCCGCCATGATGATGCCGGAGCGCTATCTCGGGGCCGTCATGAAGCTGTGCCAGGAAAAGCGGGGGATGAATTCAAGCCTGAATTACCCGGGGCCGGGAAGGGCGGAATTGATTTACGAAATGCCCTTATCCGAGGTCATTTACGACTTCTATGACCGCTTCAAATCCGTCAGCCAGGGATACGGATCATTTGATTATGAGCTTATCGATTTCCGGGACAGCAACCTGGTCCTCATCGATATCCTCGTCAACGGTGAAAAGGTCGACGCTCTCTCCCAGATCGTTCATCGTGACCGAGCCCGGGCCTGCGGCCTCCAGGCCTGTGAACGCCTCAAGGAGGAAATACCGAAACAGATGTTCAAGATCGCCCTGCAGGCGGCCATCGGCGGCGAGATCATCGCCCGGACTACCATTTCCGCTTTCCGCAAGGATGTGACCGCCAAATGCTATGGCGGCGATATCTCCCGCAAGAGAAAGCTGCTGGAAAAGCAGAAGAAAGGGAAGAAGCGCATGAAGATGATCGGCAATGTCAGTATCCCCCAGAGCGCCTTCCTCGCCGTTTTGAAATCCGATACGGATTAAATTGAACCTCCCTGGCCTTTACATCCATATCCCTTTCTGCAAGACCAAATGTCCTTATTGCCATTTTTACTCAACAACAGACATCACTGCCGTGGATGCGTTCATCGCATCCATAGTCGGGGAAATGGAGCTGTATGAGAGGACATTTGATGCCTTCGATACTATCTATATCGGCGGCGGAACCCCTTCCCTGCTGACCATTCAGCAACTTGAGGTCATCCTTTGCGGGGTTCACCAGCACTTTCTCATCCTCCCGGATGCGGAAATAACCGTGGAAATAAATCCTGCCGACGGCGACCTTGCCTGGTACCGCTCCATAAAGAATCTGGGCGTCAACCGCCTCCATCTGGGCGTCCAGTCCTTCTCTGACCAGGCATTGACCTTTCTCGGTAGAAGGCACCGGGCAGCCGACGCCTTCGCGGCCGTTGACAATATTGTCCGAGCCGGTTTTGACAATTTCGGACTCGATCTGATTTACGGAATCCCGAGGCAGGATTTGCAATCATGGCAGGAATCACTGGTATCCGCCGTTTCACTTTCACCGCCCCATCTGTCGGCCTATCAGCTCGCCATTGAAGAAGAGACGCCCCTCTGCGATAGCTATCGGCGCAGTTCCTTTGAAATACCCGACGAGGACGCGTCGCTTACCTTTTTCCTGGAAACTTCCTCATATCTGGAAAAAACGGGTTATTATCATTACGAGGTGTCAAATTATGCCAAGAACCCTTCCAGCAAGTCCCGCCACAATCAGAAATATTGGGATCATACGCCCTATCTGGGACTTGGTCCGGGGGCCCATTCTTTTAAGGAAGGCAGGCGTTGGTGGAATCACCGGAGTATCGAAAGTTACCTGAATAATCTTGCCTTGGGAACCACCCCCGTAGCGGGCGATGAAACCCTCAGCAGGGACGACCTGCGACTCGAGACGCTTTTTATGAGCCTCCGCACCGCCGCGGGGATTGACGTCGCTGCATTTCGCAATCAATACGATGAAAATCTGCCGGAAATGCGCCGCTCGATCATCGAGTCCCTCATCGCCCGCGGTTTCATCATCGTCAGCAATGAGCGGATTTTACCAACCAGACGTGGCCTTGCCGTAGCTGATCAACTGGCGCTGATTTTATAAGAGAATATGGCATTTTACTACATCCTGTGGTATGTGGCCCTGAAGAAAGATTTGTGAACAAAGGAGACAGGAAGACATGAGTTCGACGGTACTTTATGCTGTTGTGGCGCTTGCATGCATTGCCATCCCCTTTATTCTTCACCATATCAATAAAAATGCACGCCACCCCTTGGATATCACCCTGCGTCAGCTCATTTCTCAGAACCTTACTTATTTTATCACGCTCTACGCGTTCATCCTCAGTTTCTCCATGATTACCCTGTGGGGTATTTATCAAAACGCGGAAACGACGGTGACCAAAGAGGCGGAATTGGCCTTGAACATGTATCGCCTGTCCCCGGGACTGCCTAACTCCGGCCACTTCCGGGGCTTGTTGAAAGACTATGTCATGATAGTGAAAAATGAAGAGTGGAAAGAGATGGATGAGGGCGTTTTCCATCCGAAAATGGATAGCATTGACGACCGCCTTTGGTCTGAGCTGAACGCCATCAGGCCCAAATCACCCGAATATTTCAGCACATATAATAATCTTATCGTCATGTTGACGGACATGGGGGAACGCCGCCTGGAGCGCCTGCTCCTTCTTGACGGCAGTCTCTATCCTCAGATGTGGGCACTGATCTACCTTGGCGGCTTCCTTTCCCTCTTCGGGCTTTTCTTTACCAGCACCGGTCAGGCCAAGGTTCAGTTCATCTCCGATTTTATGATGATCTGCATGATCGTTTTTACCATTTATCTTATTTATGAACTTGACTCGCCCTTTTCGGGTACCCTCCATATCGAGCCCAAGGCCTTCAACCTCGTCTACGACAAGATGATCCATCTGGGCGCGCAGTTCGTCAAATAACGATGATTGTCTATAAAATATTGGAAGGAAACTTCATGAAATCAGATCAAAGGCATCCCGGATAAGTTCCACCTCCGGGCGTGACGGCGGCAGTTTCACGGCAACTACGTCAAAGCGCGCCTTTATCTGTTGTAAACCGTGACGGTTCAAATAATACTCGGCAACTCGTGAGATCTTTTTCTGCTTGGCAAACCCGATGCTCTCCAGAGGGCCTCCATAGTTATCCGTCCGGCGGCTGCGGACCTCCACAAAGACGAGGGTCTCATGATCCCGGGCCACGATGTCCATCTCTCCCAGGGGGCAGCGGAAATTGCGTTCCAGGATCTCATAACCCACCCCGACAAGATGTTCAGCGGCAATTTCTTCCCCCAACTTTCCGGTGCTTATTCTTTCCCTGGTCATTTAAGGTTAAATTCGTAATTTTCCTGACGGGGTTCTTCTTTTATTTTGAAGGAGCGACGGTGAATCTTGCATGGACCGTGGACTTTGATCGCCTGCCGGTGCTCCTGAGTCCCATATCCCTTGTTTTTGAAAAAATTGTAATAAGGAAATTGGCGATGATACATCTCCATGATATGGTCCCGGCTGACCTTGGCAATAATTGAAGCTGCGGCAATAGATATGCTAAGTCCGTCTCCCTTGATAATCGTCTCTTGGGGAATATCGACGGGAACAGTCTGCATACCATCCACAAGCAAATAATCTGGTGGGGTATCGAGATCTAAAACAGCCTCCCTCATGGCGCTGAGGGTTGCCTGCAGGATGTTGATGTCATCGATAATCGACGCCTCCATGACGCCGACACCTATGGACAGGGCATTTTCCCTGATGACTTTGAAGAGCTCCTCCCGCTTCCGGGGAGTGAGCTTTTTTGAATCCGTAATTTCCGGATGGTGGTAATTTTCGGGAAGAACAACGGCGGCGGCAACAACAGGACCTGCCAGAGGCCCCCTTCCTGCCTCGTCAATACCCGCAATAAGGTTAAAGCCTCTCTGGCGAGCCCGCTGTTCAAATTTGTTCATGAAAAGAAGTTAATATTCAGGACTTCCCCTCTGTTTTGATTCTGGCCTTTTTCCCCTTCAGCGCCCGCAGGTAATACAGTCGGGAACGCCTCACCCTTCCCCTGGTAACGACTTCGATCCGATCAATTACCGGGGAATGCAGAGGAAAGGTACGTTCCACACCGATCCCGTAGGAAATCTTCCGGACGGTAAACGTGGCGCGACTGCTGCCCCGTCTCTTCCGGATGACAACGCCTTCGAAGGCCTGAATTCGCTGTTTCTGACCTTCGATAATCCGCACATATACCTTAACGCTATCCCCGGATTTAAAACCGGGGAGGTCGGCCCTGATTTGCTCTTTCTCAATCATTTCTATGAAATTCATGTTTCCCACACCTCACGTGTTTATTACAATTTTTTTTATATCTGTTTGTCCCTTATTTTCCAAAAAGCCTGTCCAGAACAACAGCAGCGGCAGATCGCACGGAAAGATGATTATAATCCGAACTGCCCCGCACCGGTTCCAGACAATAATCAGCCTGATCGACAATCCCATCCGCCAGTCCCCATCCTGTTCCGAAGACTATCAGGTATGGGCGGTCGTCCCTTTCAATAATACCCTTCATTTTCTTGAATGAAGTCGGCGATCTCTTCAATAATGCCCCTGTAACCACAAGCCGGGGGCGTCGGCCCGAAACGTCCTCGATATCACTGCTGACCATGGCGAAGTTCTCTTTGACACAAGCATGTTCGAAGGCCTCCCGGCGCGAGGGATTATGGGTTGCCCCGTAACCATGCTGCCAATGGTCAAGAATGCTTTGTACAAGCACACGTTGCGCCTCGATAGGCGTTACAATGTAAAATCGCTGCATGCCGTAAGTTCGCGCCACTCTGGAAATATCATGGACGTCCATGTTGGCGACGGCAGTAGTTACGATATTCCTGTGCTTGTTAAATACAGGATAATGTAAAAGAGCTATATAACAATTTGACCTGGTTATCACCGGCCTTCCGCCTGAATCTCCTTCAGGATCAAACGGTCCGAATCGGACAGATTGATCTTCTCGAGCAGCTCCGGCCGTCGGCGCCATGTCCGCGCCAGGGATTGACGTCGACGCCAATCGTCCATGTCCCGGTGATTCCCCGATACGAGGAGGTCGGGAACCTTCCAACCACGGTATTCCTGAGGCCGGGTATACTGAGGATACTCAAGCAGTCCCGAAGAAAATGAATCTTTACTCGCTGATTCACTGTTGCCGAGAACCCCGGGAATCAGTCTGGAAACGGCATCCACGATCATCATCGCCGACAACTCACCACCAGTAAGGACGAAATCCCCAATGGAGATCTCCCGGTCTGCCAGATGTTCTTTTACCCGTTCATCCACGCCTTCGTAGTGGCCACAAATCAGCACCAGTCTTTGGCAAGCGGCAAGCTCTTCCGCTATTTCCTGCCGGAAGGGAGTTCCCTGGGGACTCATCAGGATGACCGGCCCTTCCCCGGATTGTAAATCCAGGGCGGCAAGCGCCCGGTCAATCGGCTCCACCTTCATGACCATACCGCCGCCTCCCCCGAAAGGAGCGTCGTCTGTTACCCGGTGCTTGCCTGCCGCATATACCCTGATATCATGAACGTGTATTTCAATGATGGCCTTCTCTCTTGCCTTTTTGAGGATGCTGCTCTCAAAGACGGACAAAAACATTTCCGGGAAAAGTGAGAGAATATCAAATCGCATCCCCCGACCTCATAACCCCTCAAGAAGTCTGACGGTCATAATATTTTTGACTTTGTCCACATTCCTGATCACATCCTCAGTGGCCGGCAGCAGCTTTTCTTCATCGCCATTCTTACAGACGTAAACATCATTACTTCCCGCCGAAAAGATCTCATTGATTTTGCCAAGGGGAAACCCTTCTTCCGTAGTGACCTCCATCCCGATGAGATCATGCCAGTAATATTCTCCCTCAGGCAGTGGCGCCAGTTTATCTGTCGGTGCATATACCCGGTTACCGAGGAGCGACGTTGCTGCCTTATAATCACTGACCCCTTCCATCTCCAGGAAAAAAAAATCGCTTCCTGATTGATATCTGGCCAACAGGCAGCGCTGCATATCCGAATCTTCCCTCTGAAGATAGACTGCCTCCAGGCGGGGGAGAAGACTCTGGGGATCCGTCAGGTAAGATTTGACCTTAACGCCACCGTGGAGACCGTGCGTCTTGACAATTTTACCAATTTCAAAGAACTGACTCACCCTATTCGATAATTTCCAGAACGCTTCGTTTCCGGATCTTGGTGGATGCGGCACTTAAAATTGTTCTCATAGCCTTCGCAGTCCTACCCTGTTTGCCGATAACCTTGCCGAGGTCTTCCTTTGCTACCCTTAGTTCGATGACCGATGTCTGCTCGCCAACAACCTCTGAAACCTCAACCTGTTCGGGGTTATCCACCAGCGCCTGCGCCATATACTTGATCAACTCTTTCATCGTTCCCACCTCCACCGGATTAGTCCATTAAACCTTTTCAAGATTTCGACCGAACCGCCCGCGACCAGGACTCTACCCTTTTTTCTTCAATAGTTGAGACACGGTAAGGGTCGGCTTGGCGCCCTTGGACAACCAATACTTGATCCTTTCGATTTTGAGACTCACACCATCGAGGTCCTTCGCCGGGTCGTAGTGGCCCAGAACTTCCAGGAAACGGCCGTCCCGCGGGGACTCGGAATCTGCTGCTACAACCCTGTAAAACGGCTTTTTGTGCCCACCCATGCGGGTCAATCTTATTTTAACTGCCATCCTGTGTACCGATCACCTCCTGTTTCTTAACTTCCTTCCTCTTTGCTAATTGGAAGATCGAACCGACTAACATATTTTTTTTATTTTGAAAAGGGAAAATTTCCCCGCCTCATAGCCTTCATTCCATCCTTTGAAGTCATTTTTTTCATCATCTTGCGCATCTCCACATAGTTCTTCAGAAGCCGATTGACATCCTGTACCGTTGTCCCGCTTCCCAGGGCAATGCGCTTTCGACGTTGTCCGTCGATAATCAGATAATTAAGCCGCTCTTTCCTGGTCATGGAATCGATCATGGCCGTGACCCTTCCGAGCTCCTTCTCATCGGGATCAATATTTTTAAGGGCTTTGATTTTATTGAATCCCGGGATCATGGAAAGCATGTCCTTAATAGAACCCATTTTTTTTATCTGCGAGAGCTGACTGCGGAAATCTTCAAGGGTAAATTCATTTTTTCGAATCTTCTTTTCAAGTTCCCTGGCTTGCTGTTCATCTACCGTTGCCTGGGCCTTCTCTACCAGGGTCAATATATCGCCCATCCCCAGAATCCGGGTGGCCATTCGTTCCGGGTGAAAGATTTCCAGGGCATCGACCTTTTCGCCAATTCCCACAAATTTGATGGGCTTGCCCATAACGGCCTTCAGGGACAAGGCGGCGCCGCCCCGGGCGTCACCGTCCATCTTCGTCATGATGACCCCATCGATACCCAGGCGTTCGTTGAAGGTCGTGGCCACGTTGACCGCTTCCTGACCGGTCATGGCGTCAGCCACAAAGAGGATCTCCGCCGGATGGACAACCTCCTTGATCTTTCGCAGTTCCTCCATCATTTCCACATCGATGTGAAGACGTCCTGCCGTATCAATGAGAAGTATCTCATAACCTCTACTTTTGGCCTCTTCGACGGCCTTGAGGCATATGGTTATGGGATCCTCTTTCGGATCTGCCTGAAAGACGGCCATACCTGTCTCATTCGCCAGAACCCTCAACTGTTCCATGGCTGCCGGTCGGTAAACGTCTACGGAAACCAGTAAAGTCCTTTTCCCCTGGTTGGAAATGTATTTTGCCAGCTTGACTGCCGTGGTCGTCTTGCCGCTTCCCTGGAGACCGACAAGCATGACCGGGGCCGGGAAGCGGTTGCCGAATTTGATCTGGCTGCTCGTCCCCCCCATTAGTTCCACCAGGCGATCATGGACGATCTTGACCACCTGCTGGCCAGGACTTAGGCTATCGGTAACATCCTGGCCTACAGCAAGCACACGGACATCTTCGATAAAACTTTTCACCACCTTGAAATTGACGTCCGCCTCAAGGAGGGCCATGCGTATTTCTTTAAGGGCCCCCTGGATATTTTCCTCATCCAGACGCCCCTTACCCTTGAGTTTCTTGAATATATTATCAAGTTTATCTGTTAGATTCTCAAACATCATCCATCCTGTTCATTCTTCGCATACAGGTATAGGTCAAGACTTGTCCCCCTGGCGAACAATACAATTTAATCCTTTAACATTCTTTTTAATGTTATCAGCTGCTTTTTCAGCATCATTCCTGGTCTGATAATTATTCACCATTACCCGGTACCATTTACCCTTTCCGGATATTTCCATCTCCGAAACTTCCGCTTTATAGCCCATACTTCGCAATTTTTTTTGCAGTTGATTGGCCTTGCCACGATCATCGTATGACACAACCTGTATAGAAAAATTTGCCGATGCGGCCGGACCGGAAACAGGAGGTTTAGACTCGGTCCCTGCCGTCTTCGTCTTCGCGGGGGCAACGGCAGTTTTAGCAACTACGGGCTTCAAAGGAGGATCCTTGGCAATTGGCGCCGGTGGTATTGACCGTGTACCAGGTGCTGCCGGCATTGGCTGTGTACCTGGCGCCGGAGGTATTACGTTCGCATGCGTTGCTGTCGGCGGCGACTGTACTGACGGTGGTGACGGCGTCGCTGGCACTACCGGTAACGCCGGCGCTACGATCACGGCGGGGGCAGAGTTTTCGTCCTTGCTATCCTGGTCGATGAGTTCCTTCGCCGCGGTCCCTTTTTTGGTAAGGGTGTCGTAGAAGGTCAGGTCCAGGGCTGCCTTATCCAGCGCCTTGCCGTCCCCATCGCTTTTCCCCTTGGGAAACACACGCCCTATTCCTTCCGTGATCAATCGTGGAATCCCCCGGGTAATCTTATCCGGATAAGTGTCGATGTCTTTGCCGACGTTGATGCCCAGGACAAAGGCGCCAAATACCAGAACCCCCATCCCGGCAATCAACACGATCAACCCGAGCTTCCCCAGCTTGAATTCAAAGGAGCGGATATTCTTTATGGCCATAAGACTACATTTTATCCGGTGCGGAAACCCCTAATAATTTCAAATTATTCTTCAGGACAGTCAACAGGATACTCATGAGGAAGATTCGCGCCCTCGTCAGGGAATCATCTTCAGATATCACTTTACATTTGTTATAATAGCTATGGAACAGCGACGCCAGGTCATTAAGGAAAAAGGTAAGGCGGTGGGGCTCCAGGGCAAAGGCCGCCCCGGCGACGATTTCCGGAAAGCGGGTCAAGGCTTTCATAAGCGTCAATTCCTCGGGCAAGGTGAGGAGACTCAGATTCACTTCTCCGAAGCGGGGAATTACAAAACCCCGATCGGCGCCAAGCCTCAGAATGCTGGCGATCCGGGCGTGGGCATATTGAACGTAATATACCGGATTTTCATTTGTTTGCTGCTTTGCCAGCTCAAGATCAAAGTCAAGCGGGCTGTCGGTGCGCCTCATGAGGAAATTATACCTTGCGGCATCTTTTCCGACCTCGTCAACGACTTCCCGAAGGGTGACAAATTCTCCGGAGCGGGTGGACATGCCCACGGGCTTACCACCGCGCAGCAGGCTGACTAACTGAACCAGGACAATTTTCAGGGCATCCGCCCGGTAACCAAGGGCCTGGATCCCGGCGGACATTCGTGGGAGATAGCCGTGATGATCGGCGCCCCAGATGTCAATCACCCAGGAGAAACCCCGCTCATACTTGTTTTTATGATAAGCGATATCGGCAGCAAAATAAGTGGGGTCGCCATTTTTCCTTACGACTACCCGGTCCTTTTCGTCCCCAAATGCCGTCGTCCGGAACCACAAGGTTTCCTCTTCACGATAAATGTGTCCCTTTTGTTCGAGTTCCCGAAGGAGTATCCCCACCCCGTCATCCTTGTAGAGCTCTCTTTCGCTGAAGTAGAGGTCAAAAACAACCCCGAATTTTGACAGATCGTCTTTTATGCCGCCAAGAATAATCGCGGCGGCATAGTCCGTGAAGTATGGAATTATCTCCTCTTCCGACCTCTCCAGATAAACGCTCCCTTCCTTGGTGATTATTTCCCTCGCGATATCAAGTATATAATCTCCCTGGTAGCAAGTCTCCGGAAATTCAGTCTCCCGCCCAAGAAGTTCATAGTAGCGGTAAAGGACGGATCGTCCGAGATTGAACATCTGGTTGCCGGCGTCGTTGATGTAATATTCTCTGCTAACCTCATATCCTGTCGCCGCAAGGATATTGGCCAGCACATCCCCTACGACGGCGCCCCGGGCATGGCCTATATGCAACGGACCAGTGGGATTGGCGCTGACAAATTCCACCTGCACCCGCTGCCCCTTGCCGCTGTCCGAGCATCCATAGTGAACGCCTTCCCTGTCCACCTTCTCCAGGGCCGCTTGCCATACCTCGTCCCGGATGAAAAAATTAATGAATCCCGGTCCGGCAATTTCAACTTTTGAGATGATCTCTTCGGCTTCCTGGAGTTGATCGCAGATCATCTTTGCGATTTGACGGGGATTAGTCTTAAGCCGCGATGAGAGAATCATCGCTATGTTCGAGGCATAATCGCCATGAAGCGGGTCTCTGGTTGTTTCCAATTCGATCGTGGGGAGAACAACGTCGCCCATTTGACCGTTCGCTGATATTTTACCGAGAGCTGTCTCAATAATACTGATGATGCGATTCTTCATTTATGTCTGGTCCGGTCAACTTTTCCCGTTCCGGATTAAGCGGACTCCGGGGGATAAATACCGATCCTTTCTCTTTGTCACTATTATTTTATGGGCTGACACCATATATTTACCGTGTGGTGGAAGTCAAGATTTTTACAGAATTTTATAGAAAGAAATTAACGATTGCCCTGCCCCAGAACAGGTAAACAACTGCCCCCAGGGATAAAAAAGGACCAAACGGCACGGCATATTTCATCGTTTTGTCTTTTTTTATCATCATGAAGATCCCGACAGCGGCCCCGGTGAAAGCCCCTGTCATCAGGACAAAGAGGAGAGCTTTCCATCCCAAAAAGGCTCCTAACATCCCCATGAGGTTGACATCGCCGCCTCCCATGCCTTCCGTCCCTGTTATCTGTTCGTAATAGACAGCGACAAGATAAAGGGAAGCGATCCCGATCATGATCCCTAATAATGCATCTATTAAGGGAACCCCCATAATAAATACCGCGGCAGCGAGGAAAAGGGGGATTCCCGGGAGAATGATCTCATGGGGAATTATCTGGTGTTCAATGTCTATGAAGGTTATCACAATCAAAGTCGCCACAAACAGAAAGGCGGCAAGAAAGGCGAGAGAAATTCCGAATTTCCAATAGGTAAGCAAGGCCATGACAGCAGTCATGGCCTCAATAAGGAAATAGCGACCACCGATGGTCTCCTGACAACTCCGGCAACGTCCCCTTAAAAAGAGATAACTTAAGAGGGGGACGTTATCATACCAGGCGATGGCATGGCGACACTGGGGGCAACGGGACGCTGGGAAAACAATAGATTCTTCCCGGGGAAGGCGATGGATACAGACATTGAGGAAGCTCCCCACAACGGCCCCCAAAATAAACACCACGATCGTCCACCAAAGCACCATCAAATCAATCTCCGAAACATTATTGAGTTAGTTTACCTTCCTAAATTTTGTCGCTGTCCCTATTACAAATTTACCCTGAAGGTCAATCATAAAAAATTTGCCGCTGTTGCCGGAACAAATAGCGGGCAATTTTTTTCGGTTGTGAGGGGGAAAAGCAATCTGTCTGACTGCTCCTGTCAATCAGCCAAGCCATGCAGTATTGTGCACGTCATACAACGCCCGGCCTATAAATGCACACTTTTCAGGTCATTCTTCTCAACATCGACTTGACCAATGAACGAAGCTTTCCGTAATCACTGGCCTTGTTCCAATAACCGGCAATCCCATACTCCGCGCCGATGACAGGGACACCCAATTCCTGAATTCCGGAACAAAGCAGAACGGGAGCGATTTTTTTTAGCTCGGGCAAGATCTCCTGGATAGATTCCTTGTCCTGCTCTAAATAAAAATCGAGAATGATCAGGTCCACCCCATCCATCTGCGCCCGGGCTTCATTAAGATTAAGCGCTGTCCTCACCTGGCCCAAGTCAGCCAGTTTTACACGGTATAAAGATAACATTTCTTCGTCGTCATCGATAGCCAGAATCGTCTTGATCATAAAGCCTCCTCACAATCGGTTGCTTGTTGAATTTCAATTATAAATATATCAGAGGGTATTGCTACCCGCCATATTCCCGGAAAAGCTGAAGCGAGTTTAGCTCGAATTTACTCGATCAGACATTGCTTTTCGTCTCAGGGAATATAAAATTGAGAAGGTTATATGTCAAAGGATATTTAGAGCAAAATGTGAAATTTAGACCAGTCAATTGAATACGGATGTAAATACGGACTGGACATGTTATAAGGGGCGACAAAAAGAATGCGAGGGGCTTTCCATCAATGGAGAACGACGAATATTACATGCGCAAGGCGCTGAAGTTAGCCAGAAAAGGGGAAGGACAGACAAGTCCCAATCCCATGGTCGGCGCCGTAATAGTTAAAGAAGGCAGGATCATTGGAGAAGGCTATCATGCCTGCTGTGGAGAAAACCATGCTGAAATCAATGCGATAGCGCGGAGCATCGAAACAATTGCCGGGGCTGACTTCTATATAACCCTGGAACCATGCACCCATTACGGGAAAACTCCTCCCTGCGTTGACGCCCTGATCGAGCATAAACCCGGCCGGGTAATCATCGGCTCCACGGATCCGAACCCCCTAGTTGCCGGCCAGGGTATCAACCTCTTGCAGAAACAGGGCATCGAAACACGTGTAGGGGTTCTGGAAGAAGAATGCCGACTCTTGAACGAAAAGTTCTTCAAGTTCATGACTACGGGCCTTCCTTTTATCACCTTGAAATACGCCCAGACCATCGACGGCCGTATTGCCACGGCAACAGGGCATTCCCGCTGGATAAGCTCCCCGGTGTCGCGGCGTTACGCCCATCGGCTCCGAGGTACCCATGACGCCATTCTCGTCGGCTCGGGAACGGTTTTATTTGACGATCCGGATCTCACCGTCCGCCTTGTCAAAGGCAGAAATCCGTTGCGGGTCGTCCTTGACAGCAGGCTGCGAATACCTCTGGAGGCAAGGATCCTCCAGAACCAGGATCAGGCCAGAACCATGGTCGTCACCACAAAAAAGGCCTCCAAGGTCAAGGCGAAGCGTCTTGAGGACATGGGGATTGAACTGCTGTTTACCAATGTGACGAAGAAAGGAGAACTAAATCTGTCCGAGCTTTTTCTTAAGCTGGGACAAAAAGGCGTCACCTCTCTACTTGTTGAGGGGGGCTCGTCGGTCATTACCTCGGTCCTCAGAGAGCGGTTGGCTGACAAACTCCTCATTATTATTGCTCCCAAGATTGTCGGCAAGGGCATCGCCGGGGTCGGCGACCTGGGAATTGTTAATATGGACCAGGCTCTGAGCCTGTTTCCAATCAAATATAAAAAACTCGGCGCTGATTTACTCATGGAAGCTAAAATCAAAGTCGATTCAGGATGTGCAGGGCTGCCCGGACACCATCGAGAGCGGAACTGATTATGCCTCCCGCATAACCTGCTCCTTCACCACACGGATAAATACCTCCCACGGTGACGCTCTGTCCATCATCGCCCCTGGTAATGCGGACCGGGGATGACGTCCGCGTTTCCACGCCGATGAGATTGGCCTCCGCGGTGATGAATCCAGGCATCGCCTGCTTGAATTTACCCATACCTAAACGTATCGATTCATAGACATAGTCGGGAAGAATCAACTTTATTGAAGCGGCGGTAACTCCCGGAAGAAAAGAGGTGGCCCCAGTCTCGGGGCTGTCGCAATCCTCAAGAAAGTTGATAAGTCCCTGGGCGGGGGCCTTATAGTTCCTTCCACCGGCGTCAAAGGCCTTTTCCTCCCAGGTCCGTCGAAAGGCAAGGCCGCTGAGAGCAGAGGCGCCGTATTCTTCATAGTCTTCGGGATGGACATTTACGACAATAGCGCTGTTGGCATAAATCCCCTTGCGAGCTGAAAGGCTCATTCCATTGGTCACGATACCTCCTGCCCCGGAGCTGCTGCCTATTACCTGACCGCCCGGACACATACAAAAGGAATACACGGACCGGTTCAATTCCGGTATGCGCGCCGTCAAAGTGTAGTCCGCCGGCGGAAGGACGGGATGGCCTGTCCAGGGGCCATACTGAATCCTGTTGATATGCTCCTGAGGGTGTTCGATCCGTACCCCCATGGCAAAGGCTTTCCTGCCGAGGCCAATACCTCGTTCTTCCAGCAATCGGTATGTCTCTTCAGAGCTTTGGCCAATCGCCAGGACGAGATGGCTGGCCTTGATTTCCGCGGAGCCGTTGATGATGATCCCTTCCAGATGATTCTTATGGATAATCAGATCCGTCATCTTGGTATTGAAACTGACTTGACAGTTCATTGATAAAAGACGCTTACGAATATTAACTAGCACCTTTCGTAAACGATCCGAACCGATGTGCGGTTTCGCATCCGTTAATATTTCCGGCGCAGCCCCCATCTCTACCAAGGTCTTTTTCACCCAATCGGTATAGGGATTTCGGACGCGGCTTGTCAGTTTACCGTCGGAAAAAGTTCCGGCCCCTCCTTCCCCGAAATAAACGTTGCTCTCGGGAAGCAAAATTCCTTGATCCCAAAAGGATTGGACATCCCGATGTCTTTCCTCGACGGGCTTTCCCCTCTCCAGCAGGAGGACGGGGCAGCGATGAAGGGCAAGGAATAGAGCGGCAAAAAGTCCGGCGGGACCAGAGCCGACAACAATGACCTTTCCACGGGCGGGCAAAACTGGAGCAAAATTAGCGGGGTCAGGTTCTGCCGGCACGCTGCTTAACTTAACCCCGGAGTGCAGATCTTCGGGGGCCAACCAGTCATCGGCCATGGTAAAAGCGATGCTGTAGATAAAATGGGGAGGACGATTTCGCCGTGCATCCAGCGACTTCCTGATCATCTGCGGAGGACCGATATGATTTTCGTCAACATTCAGAATCGCGGCGATTTTAGAGCTTAATAACTGTTCAGCTTCATCCAGAGCAAGAGGAACCCCTTCAATCCGCCAACGTTTCATGAATTTCTCCATTGCAAAAAAGGATGGTTTGATATACTCAGCCCCATCGCAGATTCAAACCGTTCCAGCAAGGATTTTTTATGGCCTGGTATGCCGTCCACACAAGAAGCCGTCATGAAGACCGGGTATTCCTTGGTCTTGCGCAGAAATCATTAAACGTATTTCTACCCAAGATAGAAGTATGGAGCCAGCGGAAAGACCGGCGTAAGAAGATCTTTGTCCCCATGTTTTCCGGTTATGTCTTCGTGGAGCTGATGAATCTCAACAACGATACCAAACTGGAAGTCCTCAAGACTTTTGGTGTCGTGCGAATCCTGGGCAAACCTTATGGTCATGAACCCGTTGCCGTGCCGGATCATCAGATTGAAGCCATTCAGCGGATTGTGAATTCGAAAATTGAAGTCCAGCAGTTCCAGTATCCCAAGGTCGGTGAACGTGCAAAGATCGTCGATGGCCCATTCCAGGGCATTGAAGGGCTTGTTGTCAGTACGGATCTTGAAAGGGAGCTTTTCGTCATCACCATTGAACTTCTTCAACGCTCGGTAGCCATAAAATTAGAGGGATTTCAAGTCGCCAAAGTCTGATTGTTTCAAATTTGACCTTGACATTCTCAACGATATGCGCAAGAAGTCGCTGCATATTTTTCTACGAAGAACGGAGCGGCTGACCGCTATACCGTTCTCAGGCGGAAAAAATTCAACATTAGCGAGATGAGCACGAGTGAAGGGAACCATTACCATCAACAGTGAATTGTGCAAGGAATGTCTTCTTTGCACGATATCATGCAAGAAAGAGAATCTACAGCCTGCCGATGAACTCAATTCCAAGGGCTTTCATCCCATCGTTTTAAAGGCCGACGCCGACTGTAACGGCTGCGCCCTCTGCGCCACCATCTGCCCGGACATCGCCATTGAGGTTTACCGTGAATAGGATCCTGATGCAGGGAAACCGCGTTATCGGGGAAGCTGCCATCCGCGCCGGATGCCGTTTCTACGCCGGATACCCCATCACCCCTCAAAATGAATTGACTGAATACATGGCCGACAACATGCGTCGCGCCAAAGGCGGCACCTTTATTCAAGCAGAAAGCGAGATAGCCGCCGTTAATATGGTTTTGGGCGCCTCAGCAGCGGGAGCGCGAGCCATGACATCATCGTCCAGTCCCGGCATATCTCTCAAACAGGAGGGTATATCTTCCCTTGCCGCGGACGAACTTCCCGCCGTTATCGTAAATATCATGAGGGGAGGACCGGGACTTGGCAATATCCTACCCTCCCAGGGCGACTATTTTCAAGCCACCCGCGGCGGCGGTCACGGCGACTATCGAACCATTGTCCTCGCCCCCGCCTCCGTACAGGAGTTAGCCGATCTGACCATGGACGCCTTTGATCTTGCTGACCGCTACCGGAATCCCGTCCTCATCCTCGCCGATGGGATGATGGGACAGATGTCGGAACCCGTTTTGTTCAGCGAACCCGCTCCCAGACAGTACCCTGAATGCTATGTCCTCAATGGCAAGGGGAAGGGCAAAAGCAAATTCATCCGGGCTCTTATCCTGGACGCGATCCGGATGGAAGAGCATAACTGGAAGCTATACCGGAAATACCAGGTCATCGCGCAGAAAGAGGTTCGTTTTGAGACCTTCTGGACCGACGATGCGGAGATTCTGATCGTCGCCTACGGAACGGCGGCAAGAATCGCCAAGGGGGCAATCAAGCGTAGCCGGGAGCTGGGAATCCCGGTCGGACTTATTCGACCCATAACCCTCTGGCCATTTCCCATGGATGTCATCCGGGCCTTTGCCGAACGAGTGGAAAACTTCCTCGTTTTCGAGATGAACACGGGACAGATGATTGAAGACGTTCAATTGGCTCTGGCTGGAGTTGGCAAGGTACATTTTTATGGTAGACCGGGGGGAGTTATCCCGACGCCTGCGGAACTCGCTAAGGTAATCGCCTATCATGCCCGGAAGAAATGAAATGAAGAAAGTATTTTCTCGCCCCAAATCACTTAAAACTACGGCCTTTCACTATTGCGGCGGCTGCGGCCACAGCATTGCCCATCGCCTCATCGCCGAAGCAATCGATGAACTGGACATCCAGGGACGCATTATCGGCGTTCCCCCGGCAGGATGCGCCGTCATTGCTTACAATTATTTTGACATCGATATGCTTGAGTCTCCACATGGCCGCGGTTGCGCCGTGGCAACCGGTGTCAAGCGCGTCCTTCCCGACCGGATCGTCTTTTCCTATCAGGGAGACGGCGATCTAGCTGCCATCGGCACGGCGGAAACCTTCCATGCCGCCAACCGGGGAGAAAACATTACGGTTATCTTCATCAACAATGCCGTTTACGGAATGACGGGCGGACAGATGGCCCCGACAACCCTCCTGGGACAGACATCTACAACCACGCCTCCGGGTCGGTCGGCCCTCCTCGATGGACACCCGATCCACTTCAGTGAGATTCTCGGCCAGCTCCCGGGTACAATGTACATCGAACGCTGTGCCGTCAATACCCCGGCCAATATCCTGAAGGCAAAAAAGGCTGTAAAAAAGGCCTTTCAGTATCAGATGGACAACGTAGGTTTTTCACTCATTGAAATCTTGTCCCAATGCCCAACAAACTGGAAAATGTCTCCCATTGATGCGTGTAGATGGGTAAATGAAGTGATGACGAAAGAATATCCCCTGGGAATAATAAAGGATTGCAAACGGTAAGGTTTAGAAGGATATGATCAGGAAGACCATATTTGCAGGTTTCGGCGGTCAGGGTGTACTGATGATGGGCTATATCTATGCCCATGCCGTGATGAACGAAGGCTACCATGTAACATATCTACCCTCCTATGGCGTCGAGGTCAGGGGGGGAACAGCCAACTGCACAGTTGCCGTTTCGGACGAAGAGATTGCTTCACCCATAGCCTCCGAACCGGACTATCTGGTGGTCATGAATAAACCTTCTATGTACACCTACCAGAACCGCGTCGCCCCACAGGGAAGTATCTTTTTAAACTCTTCCATAATTGATACCAGGCCGACGCGTAAAGACTTGAATATCCACGATGTTCCTGTTGGGGATATGGCCGGTCAATTAGGCAATCCCCGGGTGCAGAATATTGTTATGATGGGGTCCTTCATCAAAAAGACCGGCCTGATCACCCCCGAAGCTTTTCTCAAGGGTTTGAAGCAGATCCTGGGGGAAAAGAAGAAATCAGCAATGGAAATAAACCGCAAGGCATTTGCGGCCGGATACGAGCTGGAAATCTGAGAAATGAGAACTTTCAATACCATGGCCATCAAACAGGTATCTGTACAGCTTGACAACATCCCCGGCGCTTTGACAAAACTTGTGGATATCCTCGACAAGGAAGACATAAAGGTAAAGGCCATGTCCGCGGCCAGTACCGAAGAGCACTCCACCCTGCGCCTGGTAGTCAACGATCCGCAAAAAGCAGTCACCATTCTGGAAAGTTTCAATTTCAGGATTGAAGTAGCTCCGGTTATCGCGGTCGAGGTCCCCTGCCATCCCGGGGGCATGAATGCGATTGTAAAGCCCCTGTCTGAAGGAGACGTCAATATCCACTACATCTACACAACCATCGAAAGAATCGGGAAAGAAACCATCCTCATTATTGGTTGCGACAGAATCGAGCGAGCAGTCGAAATTCTGAGCCAACACTGGGTTAACTTTATCGGCGACGAGATCTATTCTCTCTAAAAAGCAACGAACACACCCCAAGTAAAAGACTTATCTTCTCCTTTACGTCCTTATGAACATGTTTACCGTCTCCCCGGAAAAAGAAAATGCTTTACAGGAAAGGATGACCCAGCTTGGCGTCTCGGAAGACGAGCTGCGGGAAACCTTTGTCCGTTCTTCCGGACCGGGGGGACAAAAGGTAAATAAAACCTCCTCTTGTGTACAACTGGTGCACGTGCCTACAGGCCTTTCCGTCAAATGTCAGCAGGAAAGATCCCAGCTCCTTAATCGTTTTTTGGCCCGTCGTCTCCTGCTGGATCGCATTGAACGATTGCAAAGGGGATTGGTTGAGGCGGAAAAGATGCGTAACGAAAAAATACGTCGCCAGAAGCGGAAGCGATCAAAAAGGGCTAAAGAAAAAATCCTGCAGGACAAGCATCACCAGGCGGAAAAGAAGGTCCACCGCGCCCGGCCTATGATATCTGAAGGTGCCTGATTCATAACGGGTCAAGACAAAAGAAAAGGGAAAAGGAGTCTGTTTTTAGTGCCCCTTTTCCCTTTTCAATAATTACAGGAATATGTATGTTCTAATTATCAGCCGATGCCTGCATACTTAAGAAGCGGGTTTGCATACAGGATGACGAGCGAAACAACCAGTGCATAAATAGCGACTGATTCTGTCATGGCCATACCGACCATCATGGTAAGCATAATTTTACCCTGGGCTTCCGGATTTCTTCCTACTGCATTGTTCGCACCGCTTGTCGCCTGACCAAGACCAAGACCAGCGCCCACAGCTCCAACTCCCATGGCCAACCCGGCCGCGATGACACTGCAACCAAGAATGATCGCTTTGGTGTAATCAACCGCACCACCAGGAGCCGCCGCTTCAGCAGCCATCGCCAACGGAGCAACTACCATCACCAACACCATGCCCAGAATTCCTCTTACCAAACTTTTCTTCATTGCTTTCCTCCTTTTGATTAAATTTGTTTAATGTTGATCCAAACTGATTCCTTCTTTCTACATTTCTGCCCGATCATCACCCCCTTATCATCATATTTTCCAGGTTGCTTTCTCTATCTTCATAAAAAGAAAACAACCCCATTTCTGGCTTCGTGCATATAAAAGTAGGAACAAATTGTCAAGAAATATTTAAAACCATGATTAGGATATTGGCTTGTATTCACCCTGAAATATGATATACGTGGCCTCAAATTATAGCACGATAATTTGATCATCGTATGTGAGGCCCATGATTTCACACGTGGAAAAGCAGATTGCCAAACGTCTGCAGAAGGATATTCTCATCGCAAGCCGTCCGTTTCAGGACGTTGCCGATATATCAGGTACGACAGAAGAGACGGTCCTCCAGGTCACCCGTGATTTTATGAATCGTGGATGGATTCGAAAATTCAGCGCCATCGTCCGGCACCAGAAGATCGGTTTCACCAGAAATGCCATGGTCGTGTGGGCGGTCCCTGAAGAGCGGATGGATGAGGTAGGAAAGGCTATGGCGTCGCTCCGAGAAATTACCCATTGCTATGAAAGGACGCCCCTTTTTCTTGGAAAATACAATCTATTCTGCATGATCCATCTTAAGGATACCGATCCCGAGGCATTCATCCAGGGTATAGCGGCAAAACTGGCCATCCCGGACTATCAGATCCTGCAGAGCGAGGAAGAGCTGAAAAAGAGCTCTATGGAGTACTTTACATGAACGAAATGTCGACGCAGCTCTTCGAGCAGGCAAAAAATATTATCCCCGGTGGTGTAAACAGTCCCGTCCGCGCCTTCAAGGCGGTGGGAGGCCGGCCGGTATTCATGCGTGAAGCCCATGGTGCGCGGATCACCGATGTCGACGGCCGGGAATATGTGGACTACGTCATGTCCTGGGGCCCCCTGATTCTGGGCCATGCCCATCCGGCGGTTGTCGAGGCCATTAAAGATCGTGCCGGGAAAGGAACGAGCTATGGCGCCCCGACACCCCTGGAAGTAGGTCTTGCCGAACTGATAATCGAGGCCTTTCCTTCCATGGAGATGGTGCGCATGATGAGTTCGGGGACGGAAGCGGTAATGACAGCCATCCGCCTTGCCCGGGCCTTTACGGGCCGTGAGAAAATCGTTAAATTTGAAGGCTGTTATCACGGACATGCCGATTCCCTGCTTGTCAAGGCGGGATCCGGTGTCGCCACCCTTGGAATCCCCGGGAGCCCGGGCGTCCCGAAACGCCTTGCCGAACTTACACTCACCGTCCCCTTCAATGATCAGGCTTCCATCAGCAAGATTTTTCAGGAATACGGGCAGGAAATCGCCGCTATCATCGTGGAACCGGTGGCCGGCAATATGGGAGTCGTAGCTCCCCAATCAGGTTTTCTAAAGAAGTTGAGCGATCTTACAAAGGCCCATGACAGTCTCTTGATTTTCGATGAGGTCATTACGGGGTTCCGTTTGACTTGGGGAGGCTACCAGGGAATTGCCGGTATCGACCCGGATCTGACCTGTCTGGGAAAGATAATCGGCGGCGGTCTTCCCGTTGGCGCAGTGGGGGGAAAGCGGATCATCATGGAACAGTTGGCCCCCCTCGGTCCTGTTTATCAGGCGGGAACCCTATCTGGAAATCCGCTGGCCATGACCGCCGGGCTGACCACCCTGGCGCTTTTGCAGCACAGCACGGATTGCTACGAAGCCATGGATCGCCTGACTTTCAGCCTTTGCGAGGAGATGAAACCGTTATTCGCCGGCCAGGGAATTCCCGTTACTATCAATAGGATGGGTTCCATGTTTACCGTATTTTTTACGTCTGAACCTGTCAGCGACTTTGCTTCGGCAAGCCTTGCGGATACGGAGATGTTTGCCCGCTTCTTCCGAGGGATGATGAAAAACGGCATCAGCCTGCCCCCGTCCCAGTTTGAGGCGTGGTTCCTTTCCCTGGCCCATAATCATGACGACATGGATGAGACCCTGGCAGCCTGCGCTTCAACCCTCAAAAACTTTTAAGGAACAAAATAATCATCATGATCAGACCAAAACTTGAAAATTTTGTCGCCCATACCGAGAAAATCGCTGTTGTCGGTTTAGGCTATGTCGGCCTGCCCCTCGCGGTGCATCTTTCCCATCATTTTTCTGTCATCGGTTTCGATGTTAAAGAGTCCCGGATCAAGGAACTGCGACAAGGATTCGATCAGACCCTTGAAATAACCCTTGAACAGATGAAAGCCGCGGCGGTAACATTCACGAGCGACCCCCGGAATCTGTCCGAGTGTCGTCTGATTATCGTGGCGGTTCCCACCCCGATCGACGGTTCCCGCATACCCGATCTCAGCGCCATTCGCGGCGCCTCAACTTTAACAGGAAGACATCTGACCCCCGGTTCCTGTGTGGTCTATGAATCAACCGTTTACCCAGGCGTCACGGAGGAAATTTGCGTCCCCATCCTGGCGGCGGAGTCGGGATTAATTTTTGGACAGGATTTTTTCGTGGGCTATTCACCGGAAAGGATCAACCCCGGGGACAAGGTACACACCCTGGAGAGCATCGTTAAAATCGTCTCCGGCTCCGACCGTGAAACAACGGAACTCCTCAAGGATATTTATGGAAAGGTCGTCAAGGCAGGCATCTATGAAGCCTCTTCCATCAAAGTGGCGGAAGCGGCCAAGGTCATCGAAAATACCCAGCGGGACATCAACATTGCCCTCATGAACGAGCTGTCCATCATTTTTGAGCGCCTGGGAATAGACTCCCTCGAAGTCCTCGAAGCGGCAGGAACGAAGTGGAATTTTCTCCCCTTTCGCCCGGGACTGGTCGGAGGCCACTGCATCGGCGTCGATCCTTACTATCTAACCTACAAGGCAGAAAGCCTGGGTTACCATCCGGAAATGATCCTGGCCGGTCGGCGGATAAACGACGGGATGGGGAAATACATCGCCGAACGGACGGTCAAGATGCTTATCGCCGCCGACAAGCCGGTCCGTAAGGCCCGCGTCGCCGTTCTCGGCCTTACATTCAAAGAAAACATCCCCGATATCCGTAATACCCGGGTTGTTGATATCATAATGGAACTTGCTGGATACGGCATTGAAGTCCTTGTTCATGATCCCCTTGCCATCCCGGAAGAGGTTCACGACCATTACAATCTTGACCTGACGCCCCTGAGAGATATTACCGACCTGGACGCCGTTATCGTTGCCGTAGCCCATGACGAATACCTCAAGCTGGGCATCGAGAGCATCGCCGGACTGTGCAAAACGACGCCGCCAGTTGTGATCGACATCAAGGGCCTCTTTAAAGATCGGGACCTGGGAAAACAGAACATACAATACTGGAGCTTGTAAAATATGGCTGAAATCCTCATCACCGGCGCAGCCGGATTCATCGGTTTCCATCTGTCGCGCCGACTGCTGGCAGCGGGGAGAACCGTTATCGGCATTGACAATCTCAATCCCTATTATGATGTCCGCCTGAAAGAGGAACGTTTACGGATACTCCAAGAGCATGCCGCTTTCCGTTTCATCCGCCTCGATATCGCCGACAGAGAGGCGCTTGCCGCTTTGTTCACCCGGGAAAAGCCTAGGGTGGTGGTACATCTGGCCGCCCAGGCCGGCGTCCGCTATTCCCTCACCAATCCCCATGCCTATCTGGACAGCAACCTGTCTGGATTCCTCAACATCCTGGAAGGTTGCCGGCACGCACAGGTAGGCCACCTTGTTTTTGCTTCCTCGAGTTCCGTGTACGGGGCAAACACGAATATGCCATTTTCCGTTCATGACAACGTCGATCACCCCGTCAGCCTCTATGCGGCGACAAAAAAAGCCAATGAACTGATGGCCCATGCCTATGCGGCCCTTTATAAAATACCTTGCACGGGACTGCGCTTTTTCACCGTTTACGGACCCTGGGGACGTCCGGACATGGCGCTGTTTCTTTTCACCCGGGCCATCCTTGCTGACGAACCCATAGACGTCTACAACGAAGGCCGAATGCAACGGGATTTTACCTATATCGACGACATTGTCGAAGGCATCGTCCGCGTTATGAACAGGACACCCGCTCCCAATCCCGCCTGGGACGGCGATCATCCCGATCCCGCGACGAGTTTCGCCCCTTATAAGATCTACAATATCGGCAACAACCAGCCAGTCGCCCTCCTCGACTTCATTGCAACCCTGGAGAGAAGCCTGGGGAAAAAGGCCACGCTGAATCTCCTTCCCCTGCAACCCGGAGACGTTCCGGCGACTTACGCCGATGTCGAGGATCTGATGGCTGACGTGGGATTCAAGCCCGCTACGTCTATCGGAGATGGGATAAAACGGTTTGTTGATTGGTATAGGGACTACTACAAATTGGAATGATGAAGAGAGACAAGATTTGACTTTTGACCAGTTCGTAAATTATACCTTATGCAAAAAGATATTGTAACTGGAACAACACAAACAAAAGGAAAGGTATTTTCATGAAAAAGGCATTTATTACCGGCATTACCGGTCAGGATGGTTCTTATCTGGCAGAGTTTCTCCTGGGCAGGGGTTACGAGATCCACGGTCTGATTCGCCGGGCCAGCACTTTCAATACAGACCGCATCGATCATCTCTATAAGGACTTTCACGATCCCGAGGCCAAGATCTACCTCCATTACGGAGACTTGGCCATCTCGGGGCAATTGACGGACCTGATCAACGACATCAAGCCGGACGAAATCTACCATCTTGGCGCCCAGAGCCATGTCCGGGTCAGCTTCGACATGCCCGAATATACAGGCGATGTTACCGGTCTTGGTACTCTCAGGCTTCTGGAGGCAATCCGCAAATCGGCGTGCAAGGCCCGTTTTTACCAGGCATCGTCGAGTGAAATGTTCGGAGCCGCCCTGCCGCCGCAGAGTGAGACGACCCTTTTTCAGCCCCAGAGCCCTTATGCTGCTGCCAAGGTTTATGCCTATTACATTGTAAAGAACTACCGCGAGGCGTACGGGATCTTTGCCGCCAACGGCATCCTCTTCAACCACGAATCCCCCCGGCGGGGAGAAACATTTGTCACCCGGAAGATCACCCGGGCGGCAGCCCGGATCAAGCTCGGTCTTCAGGAAAAGCTCTTCCTGGGCAACCTGGAAGCCAAGCGTGACTGGGGTTTTGCCGGGGACTATGTGGAGGCCATGTGGATGATGCTCCAGCAGGATAAGCCCGACGATTACGTCATTGCGACGGGAGAGACTCACTCGGTAAGGGAATTTGCCGAGCAGGTCTTCCGGAAACTGGATTTGGACTATGAAAAATACGTAATTATCGATAAACGTTATTTCCGCCCCACCGAGGTGGACGTCCTGCTTGGGGATCCCACTAAGGCGAAAAAGCAGCTCGGCTGGCAGCCCAGGATCGGTTTTGAGGCGCTTATCGATATGATGGTCGCCGCTGATCTGGAAAGCGCCGAGAAGGAAAAGACCCTTTGCAATGCCGGTTACAGCACGGGAAACCATCACATGCTATGAGGGAACCATGAATAATAAACGCATTACCATTACCGGAGGTAAGGGCTTTCTTGGCAAGCACCTCATCAAGGCCTTCCGGAACCATGGTCATGAAAACATCACCGTCGCCGATCTACCTGATTACAATCTGATCGACTTGGGCGACGTCCGGCGGCTCTACGAAGAAACCAGACCGGATATCGTTGTCCATCTGGCCGCCAAAGTGGGAGGAATCGGCTTCAATCGCGAGAATCCTGGGTCGCTTTTCTATGACAACATCATGATGGGGGTCCAGCTCATCCATGAGGGTTATCTGCGCAAGATCGACAAATTTGTGGCCCTGGGGACAATCTGCGCCTACCCGAAATTCACCCCCGTTCCGTTCAGGGAAGATGACCTCTGGAATGGTTATCCCGAAGAGACTAACGCCCCTTACGGCCTGGCCAAAAAGATGATGCTCGTCCAATCCCAGGCCTACCGCCAGCAATACGGTTTCAATTCCATTTTTCTCCTGCCCGTGAACCTCTACGGACCGGGGGACAACTTCGAGCCCCGCTCCTCCCACGTAATCCCTGCCCTGATCAAGAAGTGCGTCGATGCAAGAATCCGTGGTGAAAAGGAAATTGTCGTCTGGGGCAGCGGACAGGCCACCCGGGAATTCTTTTATGTTGAAGATGCCGCAGAAGCCATCGTTCTCGCCACGGAACGATACAACAAGTCCGAACCGGTAAACATCGGCGCCGGCTTCGAAATATCCATTCGTGATCTTGTGGAACTTATTGTAGAACTGACCGGCTTTAAGGGAAGAATCGCCTGGGATGCCACCCAACCGGACGGCCAGCCCCGCAGAATGCTCGATACCACCAAGGCATTTACGGAACTGGGTTTCCGGGCCGCGACCGACTTTCGTGAAGGTCTGCGAAAGACCATCTCCTGGTACGAAAGGGAGGGCATCGAGAGAAGTGAAAAAGATTTTTGAGCCGCAGGGAAGCCATTTTTCTGCGGTCTCCCATTATGAATAAATGTCCGGATATTACGAAATGACAACGAAAAGTCTATTCCATTTTTTATTGACTTCAATACCCCTTCGTGTTAAGAGGCGCTGCGCCGATGGATGAGGAAGATAGAAAAGCATACGTTCAGATGGCTTACGCCAGCAGTATTGGCTTCGCCTTCGTCCTTTTGATCTTTGGAGGGCTTTTTGTCGGCAGTTGGCTGGACAAGAAGATGGGCACTTCCTTCTTCTTTACCGTCCTGTTTTTCATCATGGGCGTCTTTGGGGGCTTTAGAAATTTATATGTCCTGATCAGTAAATCATTTCAGGATGATAGAACGCTTATCAAGAGTGTAAAAAGTGAACCACACCGGAAAAGACCCGCTCCAGCAAAGGCTTGAAATCTTCAACTGGGTCATGCTTGGCGTTTTTGTCCTTGTCAGCGCGTTTCTGTTTTCATCCAAGTTTACCCTTGGCGTCCTCCTTGGCGGCCTGATCAGCATCGTCAATTATCACTGGCTTTATCGTGATGTCAAAATGGTCTTTCAGCACCTCAATGATCGGGCAAAGTCACGGATCATGTTCAAATACTATATTCGCTTCGGCGTCACAGCCATTGCCCTGTTCTTTATCATTTCCAGTCAGATCGTGGATGTGATCGGCCTTGTAATCGGCCTCTCCACGGTTATTATTAACATTGTTTTGACTGCCGTTATGGCATTATCAAAAAAAAATTGTCTTGAGGAGGTCAATTAGAAGATGCACACCCTGTCTTTCCTGCAATTAATATTCCCCGGTATTCCCACTTACATAAGCGCTACCTGGTTTGTAATGGTCCTGCTCGCCCTCTTTTCGTTCCTGGCAACTCGCCGGCTGCAACTGACACCGGGGGGCTTTCAGAACACCATGGAAGTTTTCGTCAGTGCCATCCAGAAACTGCTGATCGACACCATGGGGACCCATGGGATGCGTTTCTTCCCCTTAATCGCCACACTGGGGTTCTTCATTCTGACCTCAAACCTGATCGGGCTGATTCCGGGGATGGACTCACCCACCGCCAATTTGAACACAACCGTTGCGATGGCCCTCGTTGTCTTTGTCCTGACCCACGTCGTAGGTGTTCAGATTCAAGGCCTCAAGTATTTCAAACAATTTCTGGGACCCATCTGGTGGCTGACGCCGCTGATGCTGCCCATTGAAATCGTGAGCCATATCTCCCGACCCGTCTCCCTTTCCATGCGTCTCTTTGGGAATATCGAGGGCGGCCATATCGTCCTCTTCGTTCTGTTCATTCTCGTTCCCCTGCTGGTGCCGCTGCCCATCCTCATTCTCAAACTCCTGATCTCCTTCATTCAGACCCTCGTCTTTATGCTCCTGTCCATGATGTATATTGCCGGAGCGATGGAAGAGCACCACTAAGCTTAATAATAAAATCCATTAAAGAAAAAGAGGGGTTCCTAAAAAGGAACCCCTCTTTTTTTACTCATTCATCGAGATCTTTGAAAAATAGCTTCGCCGCTGCTCAAAAATCTTTTTTGCTTCTGATAGTCTTAAAATCCCACGGTCAACGCTACGAAGGGCCCGCTGAACTGGGTGCTCATATAGTAGTCGCTCGTATCCAATTGCAAGCTGATATATTTGTAGCCACCGTGGATATCAACAAACGGGAAGGGGGTCACGGAGATGTCCGCCATGGCCTCAATGACATAATTTCCCGAATATCCCATCCCCGTAAACTGCGCCCGCGCCTCCAGTATATTGGCAATCAGACCTATATGGGCCCCTAATCCCACCATCGGAATCGGGGCGCTGAAGCTCTGCTTCACATCCTGTCCGGCAATTGCCGGGGATTTCATTTCCGCAGATCCGGAAACGTATTTAACCTGCAACATGGGCCCCACGGAAAACCCTGCCAGGATGTTTTCCATATTGATGATATCGTAAATGTATTTGACATCCATCATGTAAAAATCCAGATTATAATTGACCGCTGTATTGGCCGCGAAATTTGTCCCGCCATAATTGATCGCCGCGGTCAAGGTCGTATCACTTGAATATTTAATAGGCGTATACATGGCGCTCAGGTGATGTTTGCCGATACCACCGTAGATTTCACCGGACGGGAAGGCCTGGGTGCCGACACCGAGGGCATTTTTAACGTCAAATTCCGTCCCTTTCATGGATGCCGTATCGACCCGCTGAGTAGCAGAAAAGGCAGGGAACCAGTAATACCCCCTGACCCCTAATTCCAGTGCCTGGGCATAATTTGCCACGCCGATTACCACAAATGAAATTATTCCAAGCAGCAACAGAACAAATTTTTTCCCATTCATCAATATGACCTCCTCAGTACGAATTTTGACTGCCCCATCTTCCAGACCATACGCCGCTATTTGGGTCGGATTATGAAGAATGAGAGCCTTTCTTGTCAAGGATAAAAATCTTTAGGGTTTTTTACTTGCCATCCGACCCTGTATTGCATTACAAACCAATATGCTTTGGTCATGAAGCCTGCAACCGCTATAGACTTTTTGCGAAGTGGCCGAAAAGATATTTTCAGGGGAAATGCAAATGCGCAAAGTGATGCCCTGTGGGGCATATAGTTTTATTTCCTTTTTGATCATATTAGGTGCTGTCTGCACACCCAGCAGCACCCTGGCACAAAATGCAAAGAATGCCGAACAGAAACCAAAGCAGCCGGTCATCGTGATGATCCATGGTATGTTTGTCGGTCCCTGGTGTTGGGATTCATATCGTAGCTATTTCGAGCAGCGGGGCTACCGTGTCATCACCCCAACCTTGAGGTACCATGACCGGCCCCTGAGTTCACCTCCTGATCCCAGGATGATGGAAACGGGTGTTCGCGATTATGTCGCCGATGTGGAAAAGGTCATCCGCGCTCTGGATCAGAAGCCCATAATCATTGGCCATTCCATGGGCGGACTGATTGCCCAGATTCTGGCCAGTAAAGGTCTGGCCAAGTCAACTGTCCTGATTGCACCGGCAGTTCCCCGGGGTATCAACCCCATAACCTGGACAGGGATCAAGAGTTTCTGGATGAACCGGCAGCGGTTCGGACATTGGCGTGAACCGCTCCGCCCTACTTTTGAGGGAGCCGTCTATTCTTCCTTGTATCTGCTCCCCCCGGATGAACAAAAAAAATTTTTTGAGAAGTTTACCTACGAATCCCCCCAGGCCGCTTGGGAGATCAGTTTCTGGTACTTCGACAGACAAAAAGCCACTTACGTGGAAGAATCAAAAGTGACCTGCCCGGTCCTCACCGTTGTGGGCGCCCAGGATCGCCTCACGCCACCCGCGATAGCAAGAAAGATTAATGACAAATACAAGGATGTATCCACCTATCGTGAATTCGAGCGACACTCCCATTTCATTATCGCCGAACCAGGCTGGGAAGAGGTGGCGAAATCTATCGAGGCCTGGATAGTTGAGCATAATTAAAGGATAAAAAATCATGGCCGGTGCAGAAACATAATGAATATTATCTGGATCGTTTTGATTACTGTAAGCATTGTTGCCGCCTTCTGGACAGGCGGGCTCGAAGCTGTTACCAGGGCCATGTTTGACGGTGCCAAGGCCGCAGTTGAAATATCACTTTTCCTGCTGGGGATTGTCTCGCTATGGCTTGGCATAACAAAGATTATCGAAGATTCAGGACTGATCTACCGGATCTCCCATGCTTTCAGACCGCTAATTACCCGGCTGTTTAGAACTGTTCCCCCGGACCACCCCGCAATCACCTCTATTACGCTTAACATGCTGGCCAACTTTTTTGGCCTTGGCAATGCCGCCACCCCCCTCGGGATCAAAGCGATGCAGGATCTCCAAACCCTTAATGAAGATAAAGACTCCCTCACCTTTGAAATGATGCTCTTTATAGTTCTAAATACAGCAAGCGTCCAATTGATTCCCTTTACAGTGGTAGGCATCCTTTCGGATTTTGGGTCTGCAAGCCCCTCGGCAATTGTTTTTCCCACGATAATATCCACCGTAATCTCTGCGGTTATCGCCCTTGGCGTACTCGTGCTTTTCAGGAGGCTTATGAAATGAAAACCATTGCTTATATCTCCCAGATAGCAATTCCTGCATTCATACTTTTTGCCGTGCTTTACGGCGCCTTTAAAAAAGTCCGCGTCTATGATTCATTCGTGGGAGGTGCAAGAGAGGGGCTGGAGGTCATCGTTAAAATCTTTCCCTACCTGCTGGCTATTTTCGTTGCCGTCAAGGCTTTTCAGGCGTCCGGGGCATTTGATCTTATCAAGCGGGCTCTTTCGGGCTCTTTTTCGGCCCTTGGCATTCCCCCTGAGGTCCTGTCGGTGGCACTCATCAAGCCCCTTTCCGGCAGTGCATCAACGGCCATCTTTACGGATATTGTCAGGACCACCGGCCCGGATTCGCTGGCAAGCTTGATTTCCGCGGTGATCATCGGAAGCGCGGAAACAACTTTTTTTGTTCTTGCCGTCTATCTTGGGGCCGTGAATATTCGCAAAACAAAGTATCTGGTGCCGGTGTGCCTGATTGCCGACGGCGTGGGTATTATAATTGCAATTGCAGTTGTAAAGTTAATGTTTAGATGATGACAGTTCTCTTGCCGTTTTGGCGATTAACCGGACAATATTGGCTAAAAAAAGAGACGGATCACGAGCACTCAATACCTGCGTATGTATCTAATATTAAACATAAACGCCGCAGAGCTTAGTGCTGCAGGCACGTCCGTTTTCGCTTAATAATATCATATAGTTAAACCTTTCCAGAGTCTGGAAAGTTCACTTTTTCCCCTAAAGGAATAGGTCATGAATAAGTATCAGCTTGCCGACGCCCTCGGCAAAAGGTCAAGACGCCCACGACGACCGGCGGCGGAAGCAACCTATCCTGATATTATATTAGCTTTCCCACCAATTGCATAGTCCAATACATGCAGATGTTGCTCATTTCCTTTGGTAATGATCAAGTGTGACTGGAAGGAAAAAAAACTTGCGAATCATTGTCTCCAGTAGAGTAGAGAGCTGGCGTAGTAGCCAAATGGTTCTATCTCCAGCTCCCCCTCGTCAAACCGGAGATTCGGTTTTCCCGAATACGGCTTTCCCATCACCTTCTTCCAGAGGCATTCGCTTTCGCTTGGCATTCTGGTATAGCTTCCGCCGGAGTTCCGAAATCTTTGGAGTTTATAGCGTTACCGCAATCTCCTTTCCTTTTCCCCTTAAAAAGCATGATGAAGGTATTGCCCCTTTCCTCTCCCAAAGTTATGTTGTCTTTGAGATACAAGTCAGTGGTTTTCGATTTGGAATTGCGCTGAGGATAACCAATCGAAGTATAGTATCTGATAATAAAGCAGAATCCTACCCAGTTTCCCCACCGTATGTTCGCATATACTCGAATAGGGCAAGCTGATGGTACGTTATCTTTACGGCTATCACAGTAACGTCTTATGTGGGAAAAGGCAGAAGGAAGTCAGCGAAGGCGCTATCCCCTGCATCCTCGAAACTCAAGGTGATGTAAAGACCTTCCGAATGTCAGGGAAACATGCGAACCATCAGCTTGATCAATTAACACCAAAAAATCAGGGATTGCAATAGTTCTCCACGCACATAATTTTCTACGAGACCCCGGCTACTGAAAAAAATAAAGGCGCCGATCAGTAGTGTCAAGGCGAGTACATTGCGACCGATTCTCATAATGCCTGCTTATATTTCTATCAATCAATCCTTTTCGGACTTCAAAATGTCAAAGCTTTCTTCCTTCTTCTAAGTTCTTTGCCAGCCAGGCTTGATTTTTCATCGTTATCTGAGGCATTGATGATCTTTTGACAAGATCGATCCAGCACTGAAATTTCATTCATTTCTCAGTATTCGCTTCCTGCAAGTGTCTCATCGAGCCAGTCGTAAATACACTGGTTGCCGAGCAGGTTTCCGCCCGCCTGACAATGGAGTTCGCTGCCTTCTCCTGTTTTGAAAACCAGATAAGTTTTCGGGCATATGAGCGCGTCGTAAAGTTTCCTGGGCTGCCCGCCGAAGAATTGTTCTGCGTCCGAATCAACGACAAGCGTGGGGCAGGAGATCAGATGTGCGCAATCTGCGACGTTATACTTCGACTGCTTCAGATTGAGTTCGGCCAGGGTTTTCACAGCGAACGTCCACAACCCGTTCGTCAGACCCCAAAAGGTCGTGATGTTTGTTTTCATGGCTTCCATACACATTGTGTTGAATTCCTCGGGCTTGTCCTCGATAAACTTTATCAGTTCCTCCCGCTTCATGCCAGCCCGTTCATACGACTGCGCCCAGTTATCAAGTATCCCTGAATTGGCGATCAGTGCGGCGAGCCTGTGATCGTAGGCTGCCGCGCGAGAAGCCAGATAGCCGCCCATGCTTATCCCGTAGAGAATGATCCGCTTCGGGTCGACGTCTTTTCTCTTCAAGGCGTAATCGACCACCGGCGTCACGACCTTTTCCCAGTCATGCCGGTAGGGAAGACCTTGCCGCCTGATGACGCCTCCCTGGCCGGGCCCCTCGAACATCAGGCAGTTGTAACCCCTCCGGACGGCGTCCTTCCCGTAGCTGAGATACAACTCCTGGATCGTCCCATCGAATCCCTGATGGATGATGATCGTGGGAGCCCGGCGGCCTTTTTGGGCGGCTGAACAGAAGTAGCCGGAAAGGACCGTTCCTTCATAAGGAATTTTTACCGTCTCGAACGATGGGACGGAAAGTTTTCTGGCTTTTTCAAAACACGACTCCATCTTGTCCCACAATTGCAGGATGGCCGGGTTACTGGGGTTGTCGTGGAGATAGAAGTCTGCGGCACGGTAGTACTCGGAAGCTCTTAGATACGCATCCCGGGCGCTCACCTTGTGGCCCTTTGCAAGACATTCGTCTCCGATCTTCTCGATGCGCTCTGCAAGCTTTCTCCATTCCTGATACCACGCGTCCAGCAGAGTTTGCCGGTCTCCTTCCCTCTGTTTGATGCGCAAGGCAGTGGAAAGTGATTCCCCGAGGTCCGCCCCGTGCTCGGTGGCTTTTGCCATAACCCGGATGAGTTCGAAGACGAGGCTCTCGTCCTTAAACACGAATCCCTCATACCAGTTCGGGATTCCTGCCGGGTCTTCTGATTTCGCTGGATTCACTTCAAGCTTTCCTGTAAGATCCTTCTGATCGTTATTCTTTTTCACAGTGTCCTCCTTTGTTCCCGGTTTCCGGCCGACATCCGACTGGCATTGACGCTCGCTTCCCTGCCCTTCAGGAAGTTGATGGAGCCGTTCGGATTCGAAGATTGGTGCGGAAATGACCATTGAGTTTAATCAGGGAACATAATTCAGATTATCGGCAGGTCAATGCCATTATTAGTTATAATTCCCCCCGAATTCAGATTTTGTCCGATACATATGACGTCAACGCTTTGATTGCGGTGACAAATTCCTGTGCTGCTAATACCGCATTTTGGGCATCTTCCTCAGATACTTCGGCAAAATCCCTGTAATCAGATTCCATACGTTTATCGAACAGGTCATAAAGCATCTTGGCAAAACGCGCATCAAGCTTCCCAGCATGAATGAACTCCTTATTTAAAATCCCTATCACACCGGAATGTTTTGATGTTTTGTGAGGTGTGTTGGAGTGGATAAACAGTGCTAGCACTGCATAGAACATCGCATAATACGACCGGTTGATTATTGCGCGTGGAGAAAACCCTGTTTCCATCATCCTGACCGCTTCAGAAAGTGTTTCCTCTGTTTGCCCCATGCGGTAACCAAAAATAGTTTCACGATCTGTCATACGGGAACCCCTTCTTCCATGATAACACGGATAATCGGGGATGAACGTAAGGGAGAATCTTCAATCTCGTGCCTGCTGAACAAAAGTGTAGTGACAACAATCCCGCTTTCCAGCGTCATCTCCCATGCAGCGTTTTTAACCCTGTTTCTCAAATCTCTGTCAATTGTCTCAAATTCCATAAAAATATCCATATCGGAATAATCATCGGCGTCGCCTCGTGCACGTGAGCCAAAAAGCCGGAAATCAATCAGCGGTGTAAGTTTTGATACGCGTTTTTTCAGCTCCCTGGCTGTATGAAGATCATATTCAATCACGGGCATTATTCAGCCTCCTTTCTGGCATTAAGCCTATTAGACAGAATCACGTCTATATTTATCATTTTATGCATAAGGGGACACGATCATATTCCCGGCAAGTCAATGCAATTTACTGATATTATGACTCCCAAACTACCAAACCTCCACAGAGCTGTCCACCTATATCATATTTCTTTCTTAGGGAACACATCAATGATTCCGGTTTGAAATCAAGCATTTTCTTGGAAAATACAAATTTACCGCTTTCAGTCAAGGAGCCCACACCTCCGCTCTCCCGAAAATTCCCCCTTCATAAATTGCGCCTATCAACCCGTTATCATCAACCCGGCAGATCTACGATTCAAACCACTCTTCTGATGTTTGCAGTTCCCTCCCCGGACATCTTCAAGCGTGCCCATTTTTTAACCTCTTCAGGGCGCGGGGGAATCGTTATTTTGATCATTAATTGTTGATTTTCTCTCATTACCACACTGTCAAAGGCTCATTTTCCAGGAATTCCAGAATCTGGCATAGCATAAATACACGTTTATATTGACTTATTTATATATACATCAAAAATTTGGGAAGTCAGTAAATGACCGCTGGTCATAAGCCCTGTAAACGAAATTCTTGAAAAATTCATACATCAACCTCCGTCATCCTGCTGACTCATTCTCTGGCATGTTCAATATTCTTGATTATATATCGCCCTCCCAATGTTCCATTCCATAATCGGCTATCATCAAATACTCAGAAAATCCAGTGATTTGTTTTCAGCAGCGATTTGCAAACAAGGGCAAGAGTATCCACCTTCATTCAAGTCATCAAGTTTTAACAACCTGAATTTATAGAGCATTAAATAGGTATTGATTTTTATATTCATACACGTTAATCAATTTTACCCGCCTGCGGCGATTCTGAAGCAACTCGTTAAAGAGAAAGGGGTCTACTCATGGGCTTTCGCTGTGGTATTATCGGTCTTCCCAATGTCGGAAAATCAACCATCTTCAACGCCCTTACCTCCGCAGGGGCCGAGGTGGCAAATTATCCGTTCTGCACCATCGATCCGAATATTGGGATGGTTGCCGTTCCAGATCCCCGTCTTGACCAAATCGCCGCAATTCTTCAACCCAAGAAAAAGACATATACCACTATGGAATTCCTTGATATTGCCGGTCTTGTTAAAGGAGCGAGCCGGGGCGAGGGACTGGGAAACAAATTTCTTGGTCATATTCGGGAAGTTGATGCGGTGGTCCATATTGTCAGGTGCTTTGACAACCCCGATGTTGTCCATGTTGACGGGATGGTCGATCCCGTTCGGGACATTGAGATCATCAATACGGAATTAATGCTTGCCGATCTGGAAACTCTGGAAAAACGTCTCTCTGTAATTGATAAAAAGACCAAGGCCGGCGATAAATCTGCTGCTCATGACATGGAGTCGATACGTGTTCTTCAGGACGCCCTGGGCAGGGGGATTCCTTGCCGCAATCTTTCTCTGGGAGCGGAAAAATCGAGCATAATGAAAGCCCTTCACTTATTGACCGACAAGAAGGTCCTTTATGTGGCCAATGTCAGCGAGGCGGTTCTTAAAGGTGAACATGGCTACATACAGAAGGTTAAAGAAATTGCCGAAAAAGAAGGATCCTCGGTCATTACAATCTGCGGAGATCTAGAGGCGGAGATCACGGAATTGGCGGTGGATGAACGGACTGCTTTCCTTGCCGATCTGGGCCTCCATGAATCGGGTCTCGAGCAGCTTATCAGGGAAGGCTACAAACTTCTCGGGTTAATTACTTTTTACACTACCGTCGGGCCGGAATTGCGCGCCTGGACAATTCCCCAGGGAACCCGGGCGCCGATGGCTGCGGGTAAGATTCACACCGATATGGAAAGGGGTTTTATCAGGGCTGAAATCCTGCATTATGCCGATTTCATCACCGTGGACAGCATGGCCCAAGCCAGGGACAGGGGGTTGATCCGCTCGGAAGGTAAGGATTATCAGCTCCGGGATGGTGATATTGTTCTCTTCAGATTTAATGTATAAAAAAAAGGCGGATGGAAAAGGAGGGACTTAAACCATCCGCCTGTATATAAACTGAAAGGTTTTATTGTAAATTCTCCCTTTCAGATCGCCCATTAAGGGGGGCCGGTGGGCGGAAAGGAGGGATCAAAACCACCCACCGGCATTAAAAAACAACTTTTTACTTCAGGATCACTCAGGTAGAAAGAAGGTCACACTCTTGTCTTCCATTACCTCTTTGTTCTTTTGATCACCTGTTTCATCTATGGTTAACTTTTGATCAACTTTGCCGCTATCTACAGAAAGAAAAAAATCATAAACCTTTTGTCTGTCAAGCCTGATATTTTCTATGCCTTCTTTTCTACCTGAGTCCAGCCATAATTGATTTTTCTCTTCCTCGCTCATTTGTACAATCTATGTTTTGCTTTTGCTACTATTGTTAGCAACTTCGATGCCATGACGAGAATTATAAATTTCTAAAATGCTTTTAAAAATTAATTAACATGCTTTAAAGTCCCTTATATGTATTTTATATAACAAAATACCAGCGACATGATCAGTTCATTCCTGAATTTAAAAGTTGTTTTTTAGATCGACCGGGAGGCATCAGGAGGTTAGCGTGCGAATAGCGAACGGTTACCGTTGGTGGAACCGCGAGAGTCACTTACTACGGGCCTTTAACGAAACGTGCGCATAACGCACAGCATGTGCACGTTTCGCACACACGATAATTTCAGGGGAGTTTTTGCGTCACGTCATCAAACTTCTTTTGTTCCCTGATGAATTTGTATCTGGAAATACCTAGCTGCTTAGCCGCCTCTGACTTGTTTCCCCCCGATTTAACAAGGGCGTTTTTCAATATTTTTGTTTTGACGTCTTTGACGATTTTGTCGGTTACTACATCATAATTGATCCCATCCAACGGCAACTGTTGGAGAAACGGTTCTATTTTGATCTCAACGCCTTTTTGGTCCAGGGATTTTAACTCGGAAGGCATATTGTCCGGGTTTATAACTGTCCCCAAACTCTTTAGAATCATGATCCTTTCGATGATATTTTTTAATTCTCTGACGTTTCCCGGCCAGGGATAAGACTGAAGAATCGTTTCAGCGTCTTTGCTGAATCCCTTGACACGTTTGCTGAATTTCTTATTGAATTCCTGGACGAAGTAACGGGCCAGCATAATTATATCGTCTGCCCGTTCCCGCAGGGGAGGAATCAATACCGGAACTACACTGATGCGATAAAACAGGTCTTCACGGAAAGTTCCCTTGGCTATCATATCGCTGAGATCACGATTGGTTGAGAACACAAAACGGACATCGTTGGGAATATTTTCATTCCCCCCCAAGCGCCGGATATGTCCGTCCTCAAGCATCCGCAGAAATTTTGCCTGAAGCTGGATCGGCATCTCGCCTATTTCATCGAGTAAAATTGTTCCCCCGTTGCAATATTCGAGAAGCCCGATTTTTCTTTTCCTGGCATCAGTAAAGGCACCGGCCTCGTAGCCGAAAAGTTCGCTCTCCAGGAGCGTGGGGGGGATGGCCGCACAGTTGATATCCACGAAGGGTTTCAGGTTCCGGTGCGAATGACGGTGAATGGCTCGGGCAATGAGTTCCTTGCCGGTTCCGCTTTCTCCCTGGATGAGAATATTGGTATCATGACCAGCCACATCAGCTATGACGTGAAAGATATCAATCATTTTTCGCGATTTGCCCAGGATATCGTGGAACCCCATGAGCTGGTCTTCCCGCTCCTTGAGTTTCTCAACTTCCGACTTTAAACTTTCCGCTTCCCGGGAGAGCAGCAAATGCATGATGGCGTTGTCATAAGAAGTAGCGGCATTTTTAACCAAGACATCAAGAATGTTGATCTGATCTGGTGTATAAATACCCTTTTGCTTTGCAAGATAGAGGGCACCGACAAATTTATTTTTGATCTGAAAAGGAATGGCAATTTCTGATGGAAAGCCTGCAAACATGAGCCGGTTATTTTCTTCACCGGAAGTCTGCCTCACGACAATCGTATCGCCTTCGATCGCCTCTTTGATGATGCTTGCGCCGATCTTTTCATCACACTCCTCTTTGCCTTCTATAAAGACATGCTCTCCATCATTAACAAGGCATCGATTTCTTTCAATATCCCAGACATAGCCCATGACACGCTCGGCACAGGCAATTTTCTGGGCGCTCTTGAAGACAATTTCAAGGATACGATTATCAAGAGAATAACTCTTATTGAGCCCCGAAACGGCCTCCTGGAGAACCATCAACTGACGGATCTTCTCGGCATTCGTCTCCAGGAGCCTGGCATTATGAATGATGACGCTAACCTGGTTGGAAAAGCTTAGAAAGAGGTCAATTTCTTCAGCAAAAAAATGTATCTCCTCTTTACGCCAGGCGGCAAGAATGCCGATAACGTGATCCCCTATCTTCAGAGGCGCACATACGATGGAACCACGATCAACAATTTTCGTTAGCATCCTGTCGATATCGGTAATTTTAGGATCTGTCGAGGCGTCTCGAATCGTGATCAGCTCACCGGAGCGCGCCACTTTCGTGGCCAGGCATTCATGTTCATTTATGTTTAATGGTGTTTCGAAGGCCCTTATCGCTTCTTCCGCGGTGTAGTTCTTTACTACTTTCGCCACCAGGTACTGTTGAGACTCATCAAAAAGACGAATAATCCCCCGGTCAAAACCGATGGCGTCAATGAGTTCATCGAGTATTTTCGCAAGTATCTCATCCTGATTAGCCTGAACAGTCAGCAGATTACTGATCCTGAAAATGCTTTTCAGGAGTTTGTTCTTGTCGAGAAGAGGTCCCGGCACCCAGTCTGAAAGTTCGACCATTCCGTCGGTTACAGAAAAAATGGGCATGAATTCTGTTATCGCCATAGCCGTTACGATCAGACTTCCTTCAGGATGATACTGAGGGCCGTGGTCAATTTGACCGTTTCCTCATCTGACTTCCTCAGGCGGGTACTGACGATTCTTGCCAGATTCAGCAGGATTCTGTATCCGAGAGCACAATCGCCATCCGCCAGATTCAGGAAATCATCTTTCCGAATCTCGTAGAGTGCACAGTCCGTTACAGCATTGATTGTTGCTGTCCGCCTCTGCGCTTCGAGGAGGGCGATCTCGCCGAATACAGCATGGTCACTGGCATCGAGCCTGCTAATCACCTTATTGTTCGCCGTGTCCTGCTCATCATCGAAATCACCGAGGATAAGACTCTTCACCACTTCGACCGTCCCCTCCATCATGATATACATGGTATCGCCAATATCACCCTCTTTCATGATGACGGCCCCGGCAGGGAAGGATACGCGGCGCGCAATACCGAGGACTTCCCTGATCTGATCAGCAGAGAGGTTCCTGAAAATTTCCGGTTCTTTTAATAAAGTCGCTTCATCCTGCATGGATACGCCCCTTTAAATGTATGATCGGTCTATAATTCAGGCATGGATCGGGAAAGGACAACCGCCAGGTCGTCCGCCGCAATCATATAATCATCATCGGGATTGATGTTGATCTTGACGGCATCCTTTTCCACGGAAAATTCCTTTTTTGATTCACGGATCTTTTCCCTGATGAAGGTATCAATCATTGACGTATTATCGGAAAGAATATCCTCTAATTTGATCGCCTTTTTTTCCTTCATTATCCCGATCAGGATAGCATGATCCTTCTCTCGATAATGGGCGGATAATTCCCTAAACGGCTTGTTGACAAATATGCCGGGAATGTGCGTCCGCCAAAGCTTATTCCTGTCTCCAAGAGACAAGATACTGGATATCACTCTGGGAAGTCCCGGGGAATTAATGGCACCGGCCAGTAGGGAGCCGACATGTTCGCCCCGGACAACAATCTCATCCACATTGGCTCTTTTAAGATGCGGTCGACTTTCTTCATTCAGGAGTTCGGCGATTGTCTTTACATGAGGAGCGAGTGACTTTACTGTCAAGGCCGCCAAGGCCGTCCTCTCATCGCTGCGCTCACGGGGATGCCCGCCTGACTGATCCGCCATGATCATGACAAACGTGGCTTGGGAAACATTGGCCCGAAGCAAAACCTCCTCATGGACATAATCACCACGGAGAAATTTCAGGTTGTAGCGGCTGTATTTTGGACGAAGGGTCTCTATTTCATCCACGGTCAATTCGTTGATCAAGACAATGGCCCTCTCACTCATGGCGCCATAGGTCGTGAGACCCTGAATGACTTTATCCGTGTGCTGGTTCCATCCACAGATAATTATATGTTCCTTAGATTTGATAGTTTCCAATCCCCTACCCTCCCTCATTCTTCTTTCGACAAAGGTCGACGCAATGGTTGCGGTAAATAGCGACATCAGGCCTACTCCGGTGAAAATAAGAAATATTCCCACCATTCTCCCACCTGTGGTAACGGGATATTTATCTCCATATCCGACTGTCCCCATGGTCACAATGGCCCACCAGACACCATCCCAAACGGTGTTGATATTGGAACCGGACTGGATGTTTTCGAAATAATGGACCGCCACGGCGCTCATAAAGAGAATTACTAGAGTGAAAGCCGCAACTTGAACGATGGTTTTATGGTAGATACCGGACAGGATCTTAAGGAAGTGCCGAATATGCCTCATCTGCCCCATAGTTATGCCTTGTCATAGACTAGAAAATGCATGGAAAAGATTGCCCGCCCCTGGGTTGCCGAGCGAAGATCCGTCGAATAGCCGAAGAGAGCCTTGAGAGGAACCTTCGCCTGGAT
>Ga0247840_10000743_pt1 | contig 66633 bp, 76 predicted proteins | sample LaCruzMarch2015__FD_192404 | JGI IMG/M metagenome (GOLD analysis project Ga0247840, IMG submission 192404) | Freshwater microbial communities from meromictic Lake La Cruz, Castile-La Mancha, Spain - LaCruzMarch2015_17m | ecosystem: Environmental > Aquatic > Freshwater > Lake | place: Spain... | reverse complement strand
TAGGAATGAAACCCATGAGTTTGAAAAAGAAACGCTATAGCATTTCTCTTGACCCTCTACGGTTTTTGAAGATGGTGTTATCTGTTTGATTTTTAAATTTTCGGTCGTTGTGACTTTGCTTTAAATGGATTTTCATGCGTTTGTCGTGGGCATATTATAGTAATTTCTTGACAATTCGTCAATAGTTATGCTAAAATATATGTTATAGTTATACATTTTTGCTAAAATTACAATTATCTATTTTTGCCAAAAGGAAGTGTGAAAATGCTTGGAAACGCTTATGCAAAAGACAATGAAATATATTTACATTATACAAATGATAATATCGGTCACAGAACTGGAATGATTTATCCGCTTGGATTTCATATTGCCAATTTTACTTGGTTTGATATAGAGTATATTGATAAGCAATACAATATCTTGATAAACTTTATTTTAAATCCGCATGATGATTTTAAAGAGCAAGATGTTTTTTACAACAAACTATCCGAAATTATTGACGGAATTGATATGTACTGCTGTTATTTACACTTTTATACGCAGGCACTTGTTAAAGTTATTTTTGACTTGCCATTAAAAGGAATTGATGCTTTTAATTCTTTAAAACCTGTTGCAACCAATTCAAATAATGATATATTAGAGCTTATAAAAAACGCTCCAAAAAATAATTTGTTATTTGCAATTCCAACCTTAGCTAAGAAAACAAAGGAACTTGTATGATAACTTTTGTATTAGCAAGCACGGCATTTGTAGCACAAACGTCGCTTGTTAGGGGCTTCGCCCACTAAAACCCATATGTAAATAAATTTGCAATCACTTATGTATTTGTTTGGTAAAATTCTGAAATGCAAGTATAGTCTTAAAATGCACCCTGTCTTTAAAGATGAGCTGGTTAAGCTTAAGCAAATCAAGGCACAGGTGAAGTTGATTTATAAATACAAGATTGGTATCATGGAACAATTATCTTATTTATAAGCTGTATAATTTAATCAAAATATTACATATGGTTAATAGAGATTTAATCTTTTTGTGTTAAAATGTATCTTGGGTAGAGTTTTTCTACAATATAAAAAAAAGGAGGGATAATTATGGAACAAGAATTTATTATTACAAAACAGATGATTGAAGAGTGCCTTGCTGAATGCTTAGCAGAATAATTTAAAATTAAATACTTTCTCTAACAATCATCCATTTAAATAAGGGATGATTTTTTTATGTGTATTATTTTGATAAAAAGAACGGATAGTATACACTATCCCTTAAAGTTGAAGCTATAATTTTTTTCTATATTACTATCTTAATGTAATGAAATCTTCTGATGCTAATATTTGCTGACCTTTTGTGCTTCTAACAAAGTTTATAAATTTTGCAGCTAATTGTTAATCCATCTTTACCAGGAGTTTGCGTTATTGAAGATTCAGAAGTAATCGGAATGCGCCACCATTCTCCACCACAAAAGACCCAGTTATGTACACAGGAATGATACTTGATAATGCTATAAACAATGGCAGACGCCTTAAAAAAGCGAATCAATTAGAAAATACTATTATTGTCGATGCAAGAAGTCAAAAGGATTTTGACAAAGGTCATATTGATGGTGCAGTTAATATATCTCTTGAAGCATTAAGGAACAAGGTAAATGAGTTTGATAATAATGCAACTATTGTTACGTACTGCAACAAGGGTGTAACTGGTAATGCCGCACAAAATGTTATGATAAATTTAGGGTTTAAGGAAACGTATAATTTATCAGGGGGATATAAGCAATATTCTATAAACACAAAAGAAAAAAAGTGATCCAAAAGGCTTGAAAAGCTAATTTTAAAGCCTTTTATTATTTTAATCAAAAACGAGCCTGCTTTTATGAAGGCTCGTTTAATTATTTTATTTCTTATATTTTACCATGTATACAGTTGCCATTTTTGCGCCATATTGATAAAATTCAAAATAATTACATCTACATAATGAACTACTATTTTTTGATAATTTCACTAAGTCTATAAATAAATACTGCGGTTTCTGCTCTTGTAGCATTATGTAAAGGATTTAATTGATTGTCTGACCCTTTTACCAATCCATTCTTAACAAGAGATGATAATGCTTCTTTTGCATAATCAGAAATCTGTGTAACGTCAGTAAAATCTTTAATTATCCTCTCGTCGGAGGCTTCCAAATTAATGCTTTTCATTTTAATAATCCTATGTGCCAAAACAAACATATCTTGCCTTGTTATACTTGCTTCTGGGTCAAATTTATTGTCACCAACTCCCGTTGTAAGCCCAAGCGTTTTTGCTATACCAATTTCATTATAATAGTATTTATCAGCAGTTATATCAGAAAAATTTTCAATAACATTGGAATTTACGCCGAGTATTCTTACAAGCAAAACGATAAAATCTGCTCGCTTAATATTCTCTGCTGGAGCAAATTCTATTTCGGATATTCCCTTAATCACACCTTTTTCAGCTAGTGTTTTTATTTCTTTTTCTGCCCAAGAATAATTAGAAATATCAGTAAATTTTAATATAGATGAATTAACTGATAATCCACTTAAATTAGATGAATTTGTATTAGAACTACTAACGCCATTACTACTTGTTCTTGAAACTTTAACCGTAAAAGGTGTTGATGAAGCGTCTGATGTTGACACCGAAAGCCCATTAAACCTTACTATTTTAGAATTAGATAAATTTATTGTTTGGTTATTATCACCTGTATAAGCAAATGTGAGCGTTGCAACCTTTATTGAACCACTAAATTTATCATTCGAATCTAAAAACCCAAAATAACTAACATTATCTTTTATAGTTAATGGGAGTATTTTATCATTTTTAACATCAAGATAGTCTACTTTTTTAAGTATTAGCCCTGTATCACTTGTAGAAACCCCAAATTCTGCACCTGCGAAGCTATTATTTTCCACAAGCGTAATATCAAAAGAAAACGAGGTTTGACTGCTTGATAATACTATGTTATTTATTGAAGGCGTTATATTTGCTGCAAATGCAGTTACAAAAATAATAGAACAAAAAGCAATTGTTAATGCTACGATATTTTTCATTAGTCCCTCCTAATTGAATGAGAGGGCAGGCATTATACCTGCCCCCATAATTATTATTTTTTTATAGCCAGTTAATATTTTTTATTATGTCTGCTATATCAGATATATCAATTTTATCATCACTATTTGTATCAGCTACTTTAACGTTATTCCAGTTAGAATCCGAACTCTTAGCTTGATAACTAATTAATGCGATTGACAGATCCTTTGTATCCACTAAATTATCTTTGTTAAGATCATATTTTGAGTATTGCGTTACAACTGTTGTAGCAATCGGCGCTATGTTTGTTGCATTAACTGTTTCTGTTGTAGTTGAAGTTTCGCTTTTCAATATTGTAAGGTTTAAACTGGAATTTGCAGTTGCATCTTGGTTGATTGCAAACTCAATCTTTAATATATTAGTTTCAGCATTAGTAGTATGTGGAGTTACATAAGTTACCAACACTTTTAGCTTTCCATTTTCAAGTTTTGTATCAACTTGAAATGCTTTTTCATCAAGCTTGGTGGCATTAACGAAAGTCATATTAGAGCTAACATCAAATTCCAAAGCAAGTGTATTATATCCGTTCATATTATTTGCTGTTATTACATATTCAACATTATTGATATCCGCCTTGCTTTGAGTTGAATTTACTGCCTTTGCATATATTTGTGGCAATGCTTTTGGAGACACAGCACCAGTTTCATTAAATGTAAATACTGCAACTGTTCCAGAAACCTCATTTGCTACAAGTAGCATTGGCATACCTATTGGGCTCTTTTCTGCTGAAATGAAACACTGTCCTTCTGGCGAAACATCTCCTTTAATTACTGATGAGAAATCTCTCGTATTTGTGTATGTAACATATAAAGGGTTTTGAGGATTTGATATGTCATATACCACATTTCCACCAATTCTTTCAAGTCCGATAAATGCATATGGCTTTCCATCAACTACACCGACCTGAACATCCTCTTGTTCTGGTCCTTTTTTTGCACTTCTTTTTTCCATAACTATATCATCATTTGACCAGTTAAAATAGCTTGGATATTTACTTGCAGTAATTCTTTCAATATCCGAACCACTATCATATACTATTTGCATAGTGTCTGCATCCCAAATCGAGTATGACCTTGCACCAAAAAGATAAGTTTTTCCTAATTCAAAATTCCCATCATAATCGGATGTATCAAATGTTGTTACTGTTATTGCTTTTGTGCCACCATCTCTACCTGTTGCTGCAATTTGAACGTCTTTTTCGTTTAAGTATCCATTCCAGTCACGGCTATCTCCTTCGTTAGCTGTTAGAAGATAAGTTTTTCCATCAACCACATAAGATGAAATTCCGTCGGGGTTAAATGTACCGCGAAAGTTAGGTTCTGTTTTTATATTAATTTGTGCATCTCTGTAAATATCAATTTCATTGCCAGCTTTTCCATGGTCTTTAAACCCTAAACCTTGAATTTTCGTAATACTCTTTGATGGTATGTCTATAGTAGCTATTGCATTAGCTTCTTGCAAAGTTACATAAGCTTTATTGCCCGAAACAGTAATATACTCTGGTTCTAAATCAACGGATGGATTTGTATTCTTTTTGATTATTACATTTTTATTTATTAGATCCTGTCTTTGGCTATCAAATGCTGTAAAGTCAAGGTTTGTTGCTTGGTAGTTATTATCTAAATCGATAATAGAAATGCTTCCTTTTGGATCTGTTGAGCCAACAACGTAGCCCTGCCTTGGCTCACCTTCATTTGCAGTTAAAATATATTTGCCATCTTTTGAGAATATCAACATATCGGGTTGAATGCCAACCTTCACCAATTTGATTAGGCTTCCATCATAGCTCAAAATTGCCACATAACCATCTTTGCTATAATCTGCCTCTTGAACCGCCACCGCGATATAATCTCTATCAATATTAATCTCTACCGATGTTAAATCACCATAAGTAAATGTTGTATCAATTGTTGTTATTAGTGCAGATAAATCAATGCTTTTCTCTGCTGTAAGGTCTTTGAACGTTCCTGCTTGAACATTTGCAATTGAAACAATATCAAGTTTTTTGCTAGCGCCATTTACAATATAAAATTTGTTGTTATCCGTATTAAACTTGACAATTTCCGCTACTCCACCAGCAAGGTTTGTTACTCCTGTTGAATATCTTGCTACTAAATCAAGACTTTTATTCACAAGGTTTACCAATTTTTTAGGAGCATAGAATTTATTATCAATAAATACTGCTACCTGACCATCTAAATTAATGCTTGCACCATCGATAGTCGCATAAGATTGATTTGCTTTTATTTTTGCATTCCTGCCTGTGAATGAAAATTCCTTCGTTATACTATTGTATGTTCCTTTTGAAGTAACATCAACAAATAGCTCGTTTGTTGCATCATCAAGGTTTACATCTAAGCTATCAGCCATAAATTTTGCTACATCTGTATTGTCAATTAAGCCAATAGGAGCTTCTATATTACTTGGAGCATATACATATAAAGGCAAGTCTTCACCAGTATGTCCATACGTTGAATACCCTATATATGCCTTTTCATTAAGCGTTTTAACCAAATTATTTGAATTTGGTGTTGATTTAAAAGCGTCAATTGCTTCTTTTACTTTTACTGTTGTGTCCGCAGGGTCAATTCCATATGCTCTTAATACATCATCAGTATTTGGTAATAATGCAAGTGCACCTTCTGCAGATTTTGTTGCACCCTTTATTGGATCAAGAATACTAAATAGTGCTCTATCATATCCGTTTAAATTATAATTTCCTATTGAAATACCACTGTTTCCGTGGTCTGTTACCGAAACTACCACTGTATTTCCATCTGCTTGCGCAAAGTCAACTGCTGCTTTGAATGCCTTATCAAAGGCAAGAGTATCACCAACAATACCAGCTGTGTCATTTGCATGTGCCGCCCAGTCAATTTTACTTCCTTCAACCATTAAAAAGAATCCATCTTGGTCTTTGCTTAATATGTCAATTGCTTTTTTGGTCATCTCTTCTAATGATGGTTCTTCATTAACGTTTCTATCTAAATCATATGACATATTATTTTTGCCACCAATTGTTGCAGTAAAATCGCCCCAAATTTTGTTTGAAGTAGCATTTAGCATTTCTGCTTTATTATTTACTACTGTATAGCCTTTTGCATTTGCAGTTGTTAATATATCAAATGTAGTTGGTGCAACCTTAGCAGAACCAGTACCTAAAAGTACATCAATATTTTGGTTTAACATTTGCTCTGCAATATTTGCATAGTTACTTCTTTTTTCTTCATGTGATGAAAAAGCGGCAGGTGTAGCGTGCATCCACTCGGAAGTTGCAACTAAACCTGTTGCTTTACCTTTAAGCTGTGCTACTTCTAATATTGTTGCCTTTGGTATTTTGTTTGCATCAATTCCAAGTGCTCCAGAAATAGATTTATTCCCCGTTGAATATGCTGTTCCTGCTGGAGCGGAGTCCGTTATCGGTCCATTTGCCCATGATGATTTTACTAATGCTGTTGCATATTCGCTCATTGTTAAATCAGTTTCACCAGTGCTGTCTAATTTATATCTTGCAAGAGCTGTAGCTCCAATACTCATTCCATCAGGAATTAACATAATTACATTTTTAGCTTTTGGAGTTGTTGCGGCAAGTGTTGGGATAGATATACTTATCAAAGTCATTGCAGTAGCTACCGTAACACACAGCATTCTTTTTAAATTTATATTCATTTTATTATCCTCCTATTCTTATTTAAGTAGGTCTAATGCAACTTGTGGTAAATACACTTTGCTATTTACTACAACAATAACCTGACCGTTTAAATCTTTATCCACACCATCTAACTTTGCGACTGCTTGATTTGCTTTAAATATAAGCGTCTTTCCATTTTCAATAATTGTGTAAGTTTTCGTTGTACTATCATAGGTCGCTTTTGACGTTACATCGACGAATAATTTGCTTGTCACTTCATCTAAATCAACACCAAATAAATTCGCCATAAACTTTGCAACATCTGTGTTTTTATGTAACCCTTTCATAGCATTTTTGCTTACACTGCTTGGAGTGTAAACATATAAAGGTACATCTTCACCGGTATGTCCATATGTAGTGTAGCCGATAAATGCCTTTTCATTTAGTGTTTTTACCAAATTATTTGAATTCGGTGTTGCCTTAAAAATATCAATTGCTTCTTTTACTTTTGTTGTTGTGTCAGCTGGGTCAATTCCGTATGCTCTTAATACATCATCAGTATTTGGCAATAATGTTAGTGCCCCTTCTGCTGATTTTGTTGCACCTTTTATTGGATTCAAAATACTAAATTGAGCACTATCATATCCATTTAAATTATAATTACCTATTGAAATACCACTATTCCCATGGTCAGTTACTGAAATTACTGCTGTATTTCCATCTGCTTTTGCATAGTCAACCGCTGCCTTAAATGCCTTATCAAAAGCAAGGGTATCACCAACAACACCAGCTGTGTCATTTGCGTGTGCCGCCCAGTCAATCTTACTTCCTTCAACCATTAAAAAGAATCCATCTTGGTCTTTGCTTAATACTTCAATTGCTTTTTTGGTCATCTCTTCTAATGATGGTTCTTCATTAACGTTTCTATCTAAATCGTATGACATATTATTTTTGCCACCAATTGTTGCAGTAAAGTCACCCCAAATTTTGTTTGAGGTAGCACTTAGCATTTCAGTTTTATTATTTACTACTGTATATCCCTTTGCATTTGCAGTTGCTAATATATCAAATGTAGCAGTTGGAACTTTTGCAGAACCTGTACCAAGAAGTACATCTATATTTTGGCTTAACATTTGCTCTGCAATATTTGCGTAGTTACTTCTTGCTTCCTCATGAGCGGAAAAAGCAGCAGGTGTAGCGTGCATCCACTCGGAGGTTGCAACTAACCCAGTTGCTTTACCTTTAGTTTGTGCCGCTTCTAATATTGTTGCTTTTGGCATTTTATTCGCATCGATTCCAAGTGCTCCAGGAATTGATTTGTTTCCTGTTGAATATGCTGTTCCTGCTGGGGCAGAGTCTGTTATTGGTCCGTTTGCCCATGATGTCTTTACAAGACCGGTAAAATACTTGTCCATTTCAAGATTAGTTTTACCCGTGCTGTCTATATAATATCTTGCAAGCGCTGTTGCTGTTACACTCATTCCATCCGGAATTAACATAATTACGTTTTTAACCTGTGGTTGATTGTTAGCATTTGCAACTAAAAGTGATATACTTGTAGTCATTATAATGCATAATACCAAAACTGCTGACAAAACTCTTTTTCTCATTGTTTTAACTCCTTTAATATTTTTTATACTACAAAACAATTATATAGTATTAGTATTTATATAATAGATATATAATGTAAATATATTGTTAATTTTTGTTAAACAATCTATTCTGTTGCTAATAATATAAGTTTAACACAAAATTTAAATGCTTTAATTAAAAATTAACAAATTATAATATAAAAGTTTACATTGAAATATTATACTGAAATAGTAAACTAAAAATAAAGGAGACTATGTATGAAAATTAAAAAGATTTTGAAATCAGTTACTCTTTTTGCAGTAGCAGGTACAATTGCACTATCTATGACAGCATGTGGAGAAAAAAAGTTAAGCAAATTTACGGTTGCATATCTTCCTAATGAATCAACAGAGCAAAATGCAGATGCAAGAGGCGGTATGGCAAAAGATTTATCAAAGGCACTTGGTGTTGAGGTAGTTGAGTATCAAGCAAGTGATTACAATGCAGTAATTGAAGCAATGCGAACTGGTAAGGTTCATATGGCGTATTTTGGTCCTCTTTCATTTTGTTTAGCTTATGACAGAGCAAAAGCAGAACCAATTGGTATGAAAGCAAAAAATGGCGACAAAGCAAATGCTACATATAAATCAGTTTTAATTGTTAAAGGAGATAGTACAATCGCTACAATTAATGATATAAAGGGCAAAACAATGGCGTTTGTTGACCCTAATTCTACAAGTGGTAATTTAGTCCCTTCAGCAGAAATAATGAAAGCATTTGCAAATGATAAATTAACAATTGACGACCTTCACACAAATGGAAAATTCTTTAAGTCTGTAATGTTCTCTGGAAAACATCAAGCAGGTCTACAAGCTGTTATCAAAGGCGATGTTGAAGTCGCTCCTATTTCTGATGAAATACTTAAATCAGAAATTAAAAATGGCAATGCAAAAGAAGGCGATGTAAAAATCATCTATTCATCTGCACCAATTCCATCCGAACCAATGGCAATTCGTGGTGACCTACCACAAGATTTAAAAGATAAGGTTAAAAAGTTTATGCTATCTTATGCAAACGAAGCTTATTTTGAAAAGGTAATAGGTGCAAAAGGTGCAAGATTTGTGCCATGTACTATTGATGACTACAAAAACATTATAGAGTTAAACAAGCAGCTTAATAAATAGTGCTTTTTTAAAGGGAGGGTGAATCCCTCCCTATTTTTTTGGAAAGATGGTAATTTATATGGACAACACAATATTAAAAGCTAAAAATATTACTAAGACATATCCAAATGGCGTGAAGGCACTTGATGATATTTCATTCGAAATTAAAAAAGGTGAATTTATTGTAGTTATTGGTCCATCTGGATCCGGAAAATCAACACTTCTTCGCTCGCTTAATAAATTAATTGACTTGACAAGTGGTAGCGTTACCATAGATGGTGAAGAAATTTTAAATAAAAAAGGAAAAAACTTGAGACTACTTCGTCGTAAAATGGCTATGATTTTCCAGCACTATAATTTAGTATATAGACTATCTGTAATGCAAAATGTACTGCATGGCAGACTTGGATATATGACAAACATTAATGGTGTTTTTGGGAATTATAGCGAGGAAGATAAACTAAAAGCAATTGAGCTTTTAAATGAAATAGAGCTTGGTGATCATATATACAATCGTGCAGGGGACTTATCTGGTGGGCAAAAACAAAGAGTAGGTATTGCAAGAGCAATTATGCAAGACCCCCAAATTATACTTTGTGATGAACCAATTGCGTCACTTGACCCATCTTCATCTAAAATTATTATGGATATTATTTTCAATATGGCAAAAAAACGTGGTATAACTTGTATTGTAAACTTACATCAAATTGATGTGGCAATTAAATATGCCACAAGGATTATAGGACTTTCAAAGGGGAAAATTGTCTTTAACGATGTTGCAGAAAATTTAGATAATAAAACAATTGAAACAATTTACAATACATCAATTGACAATCTTATGATAAATGGGGCATTAAAAACAATGTGAAGCGCAATATTCGTATGAAGGGGTGAAATTTGTGCTAAAAATAAACAAGATTAGTATTATCAATCAAAGAGAAAAGAAACTTTTCACTTATTTTGGAATTGTAGTGCTTGTGCTTTTTGTTGGCGCAACATATCTAACCAAGTTCAATCCATTAGAAGTATTACTAAATAGTAATGAAGTTTGGAAATTTATTATTAAAGATTTTCTACCACCAACCCTCACTAAACCGGTAGGAATATTTGATGCGATTTTTATAACAATTTGTTTGGCAATTAGTTCAACATTTATTGCAGGGATTTTTGCAATAATTACAGCAATGTTTGGTAGCGAATATATATCCCCGTTTCCGAAGGTATCCAAAATTATTCGTGGCGTAGCAACTTTTTTAAGAAACATTCCTCCACTTGTTTGGGCTTTTATATTGTTCTCATCACTTGGTATTGGAACAGGTGTTGGATTTGTTGCACTTGTAATTTCCACATTTGCTTTTATGACAAGAGCATTTATAGAAAGTATTGACGAGGTGTCAAAAGATAGCACAGAGGGTTTACTTGTTGTAGGGGCTACATTTTCACAAAGAGTATTTCAAGGCATTATTCCATCTTGTATGCAAGACTTTATATCATGGTTTTTATATTGCATAGAGGTTAATATTAGAGCATCAACAATTGTTGGAATGGTTGGTGGTGGTGGAATAGGACTTGTCTTGTTTTCATATTTAAAAAGCTTTAAATACCAAACCGCCGCAGGAATTATTTTAATAATTTCAGCAACTATTATAGGTGTTGATCTTCTAACAGGATTTTTAAGAAAGAAGGTAATGGAAAATGAGTGAAATAGCATTAAGAGCAATTGATATTTTGCCGCATATCAAAATATGTAGAAAAGGAAAAATTAAAACCAAAAACTCAACACAAGATAGAGTTATCAACATATTTTTAATATGCTTGGTAGTGATATCTATTTTTTCATTCTTACCACTTGATATTGATTGGATTAAGCTTGCAACCCGTATACCAGATATCGGTATAATTTTTGCAAAGTTATCACAGTTATCCCTAAAAAACTTTGATTTTACACTTATAGCGCTACTTGAAACCATATCAATCACAATATTAGCAACAGTATATGGTATATTAATTGGTCTTTTCTTTGGTGCATTTGCAGCAAGAAATTTAGTGAAAAATAGAGTTGTTACTACCTGTCTTACATCATTCTTTACATTTTTAAGAGCAGTTCCAACGCCGGTTTGGGTACTTCTTGCACTTGTCTGTTTTGGTCTTGGTCCTGTTGCTGGTATTGTTGGGCTTTCAATACATGCAATTGCATTTTTTGCTCGTGCATTTTCACAGAGCTTTGAAGATGTACCATACGAAGTTATTGAGGCGTTAGAGGCTACAGGAGCGAATAAATTACAAGTTTTTTTTGCCGCTGTACTACCTGCAGCAATGAGTCAAATCGTAGCGTGGGCGGGGCTTAGGTTTGAAATAAACTTCCAAGAAAGTGCAATACTTGGTATGGTAGGCGCAGGCGGAATTGGTTTTGCAATTACAACATCAATGCAAAGTTATAACTATGGCGTAGCAGGTTTAGCAATGATTTTGGTATTTGTATATGCTTATTTAATAGAGTTAGCATTTACTACTGTTAAGAAAAAATATATTCAATAAGGGGGAATAGTGGTGGAAAAACAAAGACTATTTAAAATAATGGCAAATGCTAAAACAAGTATTTTGAAAGATTTATCTGCAATTATTTCTAAAAAGTATGATATTGTCATTATAAAAGAGCCTTTAAAAACACTTACTATGATTAAGCTTCGTGAACCTGTGAAATCAAGTCTTTTCTATATTGGAGAGGTAATCGTATCTGAAGCAATGGTAGAGGTTAACGGAACAAAAGGTATGGCAGTAACTATGGGCGATGATTTTGATAAAGTTCTATGTATGGCAATTATAGATGCAGGGTTTAATGAAAAATTAAATGAAATGGAAATTATCACAAAGGAGTTATTAGAACTTGAAGATGCGCAAAACGAAAAAGTGCAAAAAGAGAATGCAATGCATCTTAAAACGATGGTAAATTTCAATTCAATGGATAGAGAGGTAAATGCATGAAAAAAATACATAGTTTTGATTTAGTTCACGATTCACAGGGGCTATTTAGACTAATTTTAAAAGCAGTGTCAAGACCTCTTATTTTCGTAAATATTAAGGAATATGCGGATAAGCTTTTTGGAGATGATAAAAATCTATTAGCAATTGCTATAACTATGCTTGATAACGAAGTATCATTTAACACTTGTGAAAACAGAGCATTGTCTGATGAAATTATATCACTTACCTTATCGAGGCGTGAAACAATAGAAAATGCAGATTTTATATTTGTGAATGATAACAAAAATTTAAAAGAAGTAATTGAAAACGCAAAATGTGGTACTCTTGTTGACCCACATAAATCGGCAATCATTGTTGTTAAAATTTCTAATGACAAAGATACAAAAATAAAATTAAAAGGCGCTGGTATTGATGGAACTATTGAAATTATAACTGATTTCACAGTTTTTGATGCTTTAGAAATGCGAGATAATCTATTTTTCGAATATCCTCAAGGAATTGACTTTCTATTTGTACAGGAAAATGGCGAATTATTTGCCATTCCAAGACTAACAATAAGGGAGGTTATGTAATGGCTTATGTTGCTGTTTCAGGTGGCAAGGAAGCAATTGAAGAAAGCATAAAACTACTTGACTTTTATAGGAGTGGAACAAAGATTGATATAGATTTAACTGCAATCGAAAATAAAATGTCACTACTTGTTGATAGGGTTATGAGTGAGGCAGGTCTATATTCAAAAACGTATGCTGCCCTCGCATTAAAGCAATGTGAGGGTAGTGTTGAGGAAGCGGTATTTCTACTTCGTGCCTATCGCTCCACTTTAACAAGAAATTATTATACAAATGAAGTGAACACAGATAATATGCGTATTACTCGCAGAATATCGGCAGCATTTAAAGATATTATGGGTGGGCAAATTTTGGGGGCAACATATGATTATACTCATAGACTTATCAACTTCGAAATTGAAAATGAGGATAGCGAAAAACTATTCGATGAAATTAAGAAAAAACTTAAAAATGAAGAACCAGAGATAATAGAGCCTTGCTCTCGTGTGTCTAACGAGCTTAAGCGAGAAGGTTTAATTGATACTTTTGAAGCTGATAACACAAGCCCTTATGATATAACAGAAAATATGCTTGAATTCCCATGTCTTAGAAGTGCAAGGCTACAAACATTATCTAGAGCCGATACAGGATTTATTTCCGGTCTTGCATATTCATCACTTCGTGGATTCGGGCAAGTTCACCCAACTGTTGGGGAACTTAGATGTGGATATATTGAGCTTGAAGTCCCTTATTTATTTGATAATAGCGAAAGTATTTATATAGGCGAAATTTTAATAACCGAAGTAGAATGTTTTACCGAGGCTGATGCAGGTGATAAATTGAAATTAGCTGTTGGCTATGGTGCTGTGTTTGGTAGAAACGAAAATAAAGCAATCGCAATGTCAGTTTTGGACAGAGAGTTAGAAAACAAAGGGGGGAATCCAACCCAAAATGAAGAATTTGTGTTGATGCACGGTGATAGCTTAGAAATGAATGGATTTATTTCTCATTTAAAGTTGCCACACTATGTAACCTTCCAATCTAAATTAGATGCTGTGAGAAAAACACGAGGTGACGAAAATGAATAAAAATTATAACTTCGCATTTTTAGATGAAGGCTCAAAAAGGGAAATCAGACGTAGTATACTAAAAGCGGTTGCAATCCCTGGTTATCAAGTTCCGTTTGGCTCTCGTGAGCTCCCTATCGGACGTGGTTGGGGAACTGGCGGTATCCAGCTTACCTTATCACTTATTGGAAAAGATGATGTGTTAAAAGTAATTGATCAAGGTAGTGATGAAAGCGTAAATGCAGTTAATATTAAAAAGTTTGTTGGGCTTTGTACAGATGTAAAAACTACAACCAAAACACAAGAAGCGACGCTTATTCAAACACGACACAGAATACCAGAAATTCCTATGACAAACGACCAAATTTTGGTGCTCCAAGTGCCATTACCAGAGCCACTTAGAATTGTTGAGCCAAGGGAAGAAATAACTAAAAAAATGCACGCTGAAACTGACTATGCACCAATTTGGTTACAACTCTATGAAAGCATTATAAAATATAAAAAAGTAACCATTGCATCTGAATATCCTTGTATGGTTGAGGGAAGATATATTATGAATCCAAGCCCTATCCCTAAATTTGATAATGAAAAATTGCATAACTCTGAGTGTTTATACCTTTTCGGAGCAGGTAGAGAGAAGAAAATATATGCAATCCCACCACATACAAGAGTAACTTCACTCGCTTTTGACGATGTCCCATTTGAAAAAGAGAGCTTTAAAGGCAAAAAATGTCCACTCTGTGGAAATGAAAATACATATTTGGACGAACTGTTTGATAGTATAACAGGCGAAGTGTTTTACCAATGTTCAGACACCTCATATTGCAAGGAGGTGCAAGAAAGATGTATTTAATCGACACTCCAGTGCTTAAAATAAATAATTTAACTGTTAGATATGGCGATGGTTGCAGTAGCTGTCAAGAAAATTTAGAAAAGAACCGTTGCACTGCTTGTGGCACAGTTTGGGCATGTAACGATGTTTCCTTAGAGGTTTTTCCAGGTGAAGTTTTGGGGATTGTTGGCGAGAGTGGCTCCGGCAAATCAACTCTTATGAAAAGCTTATATTTTGACATAGAACCTGCTAACGGAAGTGCACTCTTAAAGGAATACAAAAATGGCACAAAAAACATTTGGGAATCAAGTGGTAGTCAACAAAGACTAATAAAAAATAGCATTATGGGTATGGTTTACCAAAATCCTATTTTAGGTCTTAGGATGGATTATTCATCAGCTGCTAACATAGCAGAAAAAATAATATCCGCAGGTAATAGAAATGCAGGTCAAATGACAGAACGTGCGATAGAATTACTTGATGCAGTAGAAATAATGACGTCAAGAATGGCAGAAGCTCCTAAAAACTTTTCTGGTGGTATGCAGCAAAGAGTTCAAATTTCAAAAGCACTTGCAAATAACCCTTCCCTTTTGTTGCTTGATGAGGTTACAACTGGACTCGACTTATCAGTCCAAGCAAAGGTTCTGGACTTAATACGAAGAATTAAGGCTAAATATGGGATATCTATACTTTTAGTATCACACGATTTGGCAGTTATCCGTATGCTTGCAGATAGAACAATTGTAATGCTCGATGGAAAAATTATAGAGAGTGGGCTGACAGACCAAATTTTAGAAGATCCTCAGCATGCTTATACGCAACAGTTAGTTCATTCACTAATTTGAGGAGGAAAACCGTTGAAAGCAATTATTAATGGGAAAATAGTAACACCAACAGAGATAATCACGGATAAATTTTTAATAATAAAAGATGACATTATTTTTGATATAGCAGATAGCATAAATGAAAACGATTTTGAAATTTTGATTGATGCACACGGAAGATATGTAACGCCAGGATTTATAGACACACACTCAGACAAAATTGAGCAGTTTATACAACCTCGCCCTACATCAAAAATGGATTTTGAACTCGCTTTAAAAGAGTGCGAGAGAGAATTATTACTTCAAGGAATTACAACAATGTATCATTCTCTGTCACTTTTTAAAGATGAGTTTTTTGGTTCGTCCCCCATTAGAACAAAGGAAAATGTTCTAAAACTTGCTGATTTAATTAATAGTATTCATGAACGAAATCATCTTATCCATCACCGTTTTCATCTTAGAATAGAGATTGATAATTTAAAAGCTTATGATATTATAAAATCAATGATAGCGCAAAAAAAAGTGCATCAAATTTCCTTTATGGACCATACTCCTGGGCAAGGACAATACAGAAATTTAGAGATTTACAAAAAGACAATTTCAAGCTATAAAGGAAAAGAAATAGAGAACTTAGGGTTTGATGGTGTTCTGAACTATCATCAAAACAAGGATATGCTATCATTTGAGCAATTAAAGGAATTAACGGATTTCGCACATCAAAATGGTATTGCAGTAGCATCACATGATGATGACACAGCAGAAAAACTTAACATAAATAAAGAAATTGGCGTTGATGTGAGTGAATTTCCAATTACTATTGAAACTGCAAAAGAGGCAAAAAGGTTAGGGTTTTTAACAGTTGCAGGCGCACCAAATATCTTGCTTGGTGGCTCTCATTCTGGAAATATGTCCGCAAGCGAAGCAATTTGCGAGGGTTGTGTTGATATTTTATGTTCTGACTATTACCCTCCTGCAATGCTACATAGCGTATTTATTATGAATAAAAAGCACAATATACCTATCTGTGAAATGGTTAAAAAGGTTAGCCTTAATCCTGCTCGTGCAATGAATATTGACAAAAATTATGGTTCTATTGAAATTGGTAAAAAGGCAGATATTTTAATAATCGATATTTTGGATGAATACCCAATTATAACTCACGTATTGGTTGATGGAAAATTAATTTCAAGGATAGAATACAGGAGGTAATTATGGATATATTAAAAATAGAAAATTTAGCAAAAACCTTTTATTTGCATAATTTGAATAAGGAAATAAAGTCGTGCTCTGAAATAAATTTCACACTTGAAAAGGGTGAATTTATTGGCATTATTGGATTATCTGGCGCAGGGAAGTCAACTATTATGAAGTGTATAAATAGGACTTACTTGCCAATGCAGGGCGATATTTACTATGAGAGTGAAGCATTTGGCAAAATTAATTTAGCTACTGCAAGCGAGCGTGAAATACTATATCTTAGAAAATATGAAATAGGTTATGTTTCGCAGTTTCTAAATGTTATGCCAAGAACAACTGCAAAAGAACATGTTATGAATGCTCTTTTAGACATGGGTGATGACGAAAAATCGGCAGAAATCAAGGCAAAGGAAATGCTGTCATATTTTAAGTTACCAGAAAATTTGTGGGATATTTATCCTAATACATTTTCCGGTGGTGAAAGGCTACGCTTAAACTTAGCCCATACAATGGTTAAAAAACCTATGCTTATGCTACTTGATGAACCAACTGCATCACTTGACAATAAAACAAAAATTTTGGTAAAGGAAATGCTAAAAAAACTGAAAAGTAAGGATACAAGTATGCTTGGAATTTTCCACGATTTAGAGTTTATGGAAGGCGTTTGTGACAGAGTGTTTAATATTTCGCAGGGTGAATTTGTATGTTGAAGGCTGATTTGCATATTCATTCAACAGTTTCGGACGGAAGTAATACTATTTGTGAAATTATCGAAAATGCAATATGTAAAGGACTTGATGTTATAGCAATAACCGACCACGACACGCTGTCACACATAGCTCAAATTCCTAAAACTAACGAGATTAAAGTTATTGCAGGAATTGAAATTTCAGCTATTGACAAACGTAATATGTCAAAATCACATATCTTGGGTTACAACATTCAAAGCCCTGAATTGGTAGAAAATTTAACATTACCGTTACTTAAAAAGAGACACAAGAACTCTCTAAAACAAATTGAAATTTTAAACGGAAATGGCTATTCTATTGATTTGCAACAACTAAATAATGCCGATGGAAAGTATATTTATAAGCAGCATATTATGGAATATCTAGTGCGAACTGGTCAAGTAGCAGAGATGTTTGGTGATTTTTATAAATCAACTTTCAAAAATGGTGGACTATGTGATTTCGACATTGAATATATTGACGTTTATGATGCAGTCAAAACAATAAAATTAGCAGGTGGCAAGGCAGTTTTAGCACATTGTGGGCAACAACAAAATTTCGCATTAATACCTTCCCTTATAGAATTAGGGCTTGATGGACTTGAATACAATCATTCAGCAAATAGCGAGAATGACAAAAAAATCATTAAAGAATATGCTAATAAATACAACCTATTTCTAACAGGTGGAAGCGATTACCATGGAAAGTATGAGGTGGCAAATGTTAATATTGGTGACTATTTGTCAGATGAAAGTGGGGTATATGCGCTATGTTAAAAAAAGAAGCAACCATTGAACAGGATGTAATTTTAACAAATACAAAATTGGGAGATTATACTCAAATTCAAGCTCACAGCATTTTAAATGAAGTTGAGATTGGTGATTATTCCTATTGTGCGGGGTACAATCAGATTCATTATGCGAAAATCGGGAAATTTTGTTCTATAGCATCTAATGTTAGAATCAACCCAGGAAATCACCCAACTTACACACGAATTGCTCAACATCACTTTACATATAGGAGTGAATTATTTGGTTTTGGCGAGGACGATAGTACTTTTTTTGATTGGCGCAAAGATAGTTCAGTAACAATAGGTAATGATGTATGGATAGGTCATAATGCAACAATTATGGCAGGGGTAACAATTGGCAATGGTGCTGTTATAGGTGCAGGGGCAATTGTAACAAAAGATGTTAGGAATTACTCAATTGTAGTTGGCGTGCCAGCTATGGAAATTAATATGCGTTTTTCTGATGAATTAATTGAAAAAATCGAAAAGTCAAAATGGTGGGATTGGGATTATGATACTATAAAGTCAAGACTTTCGGATTTTAGAAATATGGATGCATTTACGAGGAAGTATTTATGATAAGATATGCAACGAAAAATGATGCAAAAGAAATGCATATGCTGATTTTACAACTGAATAGTGACGATTTTTCATATGATGATTTTTGTAGAACTCTTCTTCGTAATTTATTAAGTAACCATTGCTTAGTTGAGGAAATTGATGGTAAAATAGTGGGCTTAGGAGTGCTTTCTATAATCTATCCACTTCATCACTGTGCAAAAATTGGTGAGGTAATGGAACTTGTTGTAGATGAAAATTCAAGAGGCAAAGGTACTGGGAAAAGACTACTCGATATGCTCACAACAATTGCAAAAGAACAAGGCTGCAAGGGTATAGAATTGTCGTCAAACCAAAAACGCAAGGACGCTCATAGGTTTTATGAAAGAGAAGGCTTTGTCAACACACATTATAAACTTACAAAGAAGGCATAAGAACCTTGAAGTTTTTCTTGGATTACTAATCCCTTGTTAATGCTGCAACAATTTCGACACGGAACTCACTATTGGGCGAATATTTCCACAATACACAGACTCATTCAACCAACGCAGGGTTTGATAATGCAAGGATACAAGTTCTCAACAACAGTTATTAGCAAATACATAAGTAAATATTATTAAGGTACAAGCCACGAAATTTTAATTCTCGTGGCTTGTGTTTGTAATTTAGGTTAACTCTTGATACATTATAAATTCCCGTGCCATTAATTTTGCCATAACATCTTGTGGATTAGATTTACTGATAATGAACTTTTCTTTTCCAACCATTTCCTTTTGATACGATAAAAAATAATCGTCAAATTTATCGTTGTTAGCAAGTTCAGCTAAAAATTCCAAATTGTTTTCAAGAAAATAGTTAAACCTAACCTTGGCATAGCTACCTCGCAAACACTCATCGTGATGTTCGGGGCGAATAACATAATAATATACATCGTGTTCACCCAATTCATAAATAGTAGCATCTTCATAAATATATTTTTCTAATTCTTTCATTTTGGCAAACTCCCTTCTTAATGTAAAATCTCTATTTTTTTAAGTAATGCAACACAGTCTTTGTATGCTTGACGATAGATAAATTCTGCTTCACGCTCGCTGGATTCTACTAAGGCATCAATACAAACCTTAATGTATTGATAATCACCTGCGTTAAAATTGACTTTGCAATCTTTTGTCAATTGCCATATTTTTTCATTTAGTAATCGGTATTGCTCGGTTTTGTGAAATTCACGTATGGCTTGTTCAAATTGAAACATTATAAAATCATTGAACTCTATGTGTGGTATTGACATCATCAATCACTATCCTTTTTGAAAATTCAATACAAAACCACAAAAAATAAGGATGTAAGGCAAAAACAAAATTGTTTTTACTTTACATCCTTATTAACCATAACACAAGGGCTACTGGTTTTTTGCTGTACTTTTTTAAAGAGATTTTTTTGTGAGAGTACAGCTACGGAGATAAATTCATATAATTTTAGGTTATATTTATATCTACTACATTTTTATATTGCTATAAACAGATTAAAAAACTGACTCCTGTACAATACAGAAATCAGTTTTTAGTTGTATAGGCTTTTTCAAGCTTTGGAGTTTTTTTAACCGTTTATAAATTTCTCAATATTTGAAATATCAAGTTCATCGAACTGTTTTAAAAATTTATATAAACTTTTTGCAATCTGTTTTGTGCCACCTTGCAAGCGTGACTCTATATTTAGTGGCATTAATGGGTCATGAAGTGACAAACGAAGTAAAAACCAACCGTCACCATTTTGTTTTGCAAGTGATACTCTTATTCCTTCGTAATTTTCTGCCGCAGGCTGAAGTTCCTGTTGTGAGGCAGCATATTCGGTTAATTTTTCTATAACCATATTGCCATAAGCTTTAAAATCGTCATTTTTTATATTTAGACGGAATTCCTTAGATTCAAGTGGTTCTTCAAGCTCGGCAAGTAGCATATCTATTGTTTTACCCTCTTGTCGCAGTATTGCCATCTTTATAAGTATTTTCGCCATAAGGTATGCGCCGTCATCTAAAAAGAAGTTTTCTCTCAAAGCACCATGCCCAGAGGTTTCAATGGCAAGGTAGCTTTCTTTGCCCTCGTTATTAAGCCTTATTGATTCGTTTATTACATTTTTATATCCTCTTTTAAACCTATGATGCACACCACCAAGTTTGTCTTGTATAAAGGTTTTAAGCTCATCAGAGGTAATAGAATCTGTCACAATAACCGAACCTGGGTGCTCTGTAAGAATAATTGACGCCATTAGTGCGATTATACGGTTACGGTTAATTTCCTTGCCGTTTTTGTCTACTGCACCAGAACGGTCAACATCTGTGTCAAATATAATCCCAAGGTCTGCCCCATTCGCAATTGTTGCATCACAAATACTTTGCATTGCCTGTTTATCCTCTGGGTTAGGAATATGATTGGGGAAACTGCCATCTGGCTCTAAAAACTGGCTTCCTGTTGTATCTGCCCCTAATGGTTTAAGCACGTGCTCTGCGAAAAATCCGCCTGCACCATTGCCAGCATCAACAATAATCTTAAAGCCTGCAAGTGGCTTATCATAATTTGCTTTGTCATTTGCTCCAACACGGATTTTTTCCACTAAGTAATTAGCATAAGCAGACATAAAATTTACAGTATTTGATGTGCCAATGCTTTGACTTTGAACAAATTCTGTACTTTCTGCAATTGCTATAATGCTCGCAATATCCTGTTTTTCAAGCCCACCCTCGCAGGTAAAAAACTTAAACCCATTCCTATTAAAAGGAAGATGGCTTGCAGTTATCATTATTGCACCATCGTAATTATAACCATCAAGAACTGTTGACATAAACATAGCAGGGGTGGAAGCAAGCCCAAAATCACTTACACTATGCCCAAGCTTAGTTATGCCATCTATTGCAGCTTGCTTTAATATGCCACCTGAAAGGCGTGAATCACAGCCAACCGAAATTTTAAGGCTATTTTTCCCCGTCTTATTTGTTAACCACACAACAAATGCACTTATAAGAGTTTGTGCAACCTGTGGAGTTAGGTTTATATGCTCATTTTCAATTCCCTCTAATGCAACACCTCTTATATCACTGCCATTTTGTAACTTTTTTAAATCTGCCATTTTGTACCTCCGATATGTTTTTATTATTGACTAATATTATAATAAAAAACTAATAGCTTGTCAAATAAGCTTTCATTGTCATTTATTTATTGACAAATGGATTAAATTCAATTAGTATTATTAAAAAGCACAATATTAGCAAAAAGGGGTGAATTATATTTCTCACATTGATGAAATACTTGAGTTCAATAAGAAATTTGTTGCAAATAAGCAACACGAAACATACAGCTCTACAAAATATCCTAATAAAAAGATTGCCATTTTATCTTGTATGGATACACGCCTTACAGAGCTTTTACCAGCGGCATTGAACTTTAAAAATGGGGATATTAAAATAATCAAAAATGCTGGCGCAGTTATTACCCACCCATTCGGTAGTGTAATGCGTAGCCTTTTAGTTGCGATTTATCAGCTTGATATAGAGGAAATTTTGATAATAGGACATTATGATTGTGGCATGCAAGGGTTAGAGCCATCTGAGCTTATTGAAAAAATGCAAAAACGAAATATACCCAAAGAAACATTAGATTTAATAGGCTATTCTGGGATTGACATTAACAAATGGCTTAAAGGCTTTGACAATATTGAAGCCTCTGTTAGGGAAACTGTTAATTTAATTAAAAAGCACCCATTAGTCCCAAAAGATGTAAAGGTTTATGGTTTTATTATTGACCCAACAACTGGAAGGCTTGATAAATTAGATATATAAAAAGAGTGCATTTGCACTCCTTTTAATCTTGTTTCACTTTAAATTGTTTTCGTACGATGCTATCATTCGCTTTACCATTTCGCCACCGATTGGCCCACCTTGGCTACCATTTTCCTTTGCTGTTAAATCGCCTTTGTAATGGTCATTATTTTCCTTGCAAAATTCAAGCATACCTAATTCCTGTGCTACCTCTAATTTAAATTTTGTTAATCCGTCATAGCTTTCTGGAATAAGTAGGCGAGATTTTCTATAATTTTTTGACATCATTATCACCTCATAGATATTTTAACCTATAAAGTTATAATTTATACTAATCGAGCTTTACAATAGCAATTGTTGATGTATATATAACAATTGCACCAGCTTTTTTAAGAATTTTAGAACATTCATTAAGCGTTTCACCTGATGTAAATACATCATCAATTAGCAAAATTGTTTTGTCGATTATTAAATCTGGCTTTGCCACAACAAATTTCCCTTTAACATTATTTGCTCTTTCGTTAAACTTCATACTACTTTGCTTTGGTGTATCGTTTGGTTTAATTAGCACATCTCGCAAAAATGTTAAGCCTAATTCATGGCATAACGCTTCTGCAATTTCCTCGGACTGGTTAAACGAACGCTCAAAATATCTTTTTTTACTTACTGGAACATAGGTAACGCCATCAAAGGCAATATCACCATATTCCTCCCTCACGGTTTGTGAAAGAAATGTGCCTAATGTGTCTGCAATCCATAACTGTTTTGAGCCGAACTTCATCTTCTTAATTGCATCTGAAATAACATCCTTATAAATATACCTTGATACATTTTGCGCAAATGCTCTTTTGTTGTTTTTACAATTGCTACAGTAAAGGTCGCCATGCTCCGAGGATAGTGGCATTCCACATATTCTGCATTTTCTACTATTTGCAAACGGTAACTTTTCGGCACACGCATTGCAAATACAATATTTAACCCTTATATCTAATGTAACGCCACAGCATATACAGTTTGGTGGTATGAAAAAATTAGTAATTAAGCTTGATAAACTCATACATCTATCCTCAATTTATTTTGCAAGCCAGAGTACCTTTTTTGCTCGCTTATATTATCAACCATAACCTGAATTACAGAATCTCTGCCAACTAATACCACCAACTTTTTAGCACGAGTAACAGCAGTGTATAATAAATTCCTATTTTGGAGCATAGGCGCACACGGATACATTGGCATAATTACAACCTCAAATTCACTTCCCTGACTTTTGTGAACGGTTACAGCATAGGCAAGGTCAACCTCATCAAGCTGTGAAAAGTCGTATATCGAAACACGGTCGTCAAAAATTATTTTAACAGTTTCATCTGAATGGTCAATTGTATCTATAAAGCCAACATCACCGTTAAATACACCTACTCCACCCCCTTCATTTGAAACCTTTTTCCATACAATTGTATAATTATTTTTAAGCTGCATTACCTTGTCGCCCTCACGAAAGAGGATATTTTTAAACTGCTTTTCCTTTTTATTATGCGAGGGTGGGTTTAGGGCTAATTGAAGCTTTTCGTTTAGGGTATTAACCCCTGTAACGCCTTTTCTGGTTGGTGTTAAAATTTGAATTTGGGTTTTAGAGTCATAGCCATAAGTATTCGGCAAACGGGTTTTGCATAAATCGACGATTGAGCTTACAATATCCTGTGCATTATCCCTTTGCACTATGAAAAAGTCACTATCCTTTTGATTTAAAATTGGATATTCACCGTGGTTAATTTTATGTGCATTAACAACAATCATACTTTCCTTTGCCTGCCTAAATATTTCTGTTAGCCCAACAATAGGCACGCTACCAGACGCTATAATATCACGCAGAACATCGCCAGCGCCAACAGATGGTAATTGGTCGCTATCGCCCACCATTATAAGCCGTGTGCCACTTTTTACTGCTTTTAGCAGGGAATTCATAAGAATTGTGTCTACCATACTCATTTCATCAACTATTAATATATCACAATCTAATGGGTTTTGTTCGTTTCTTGAAAAACTCATTCCATCTTCTTCCTCGGAAAAACCAACCTCTAAAAGTCTGTGAATAGTCTTAGCCTCTAAGCCACACATTTCTGTCATTCGCTTTGCCGCACGACCAGTTGGTGCAGCGAGCATAATATTTTTGCCTAAATGTTCCATAACCTTTATTATCGTGTTAATAATTGTAGTTTTCCCAGTTCCAGGCCCACCTGTTATAACCATTACGCCATTTTGCAACGCACCATATACAGCTTGTTTTTGCTGGCTTGCAAGCTGAATATTTTGCTCTTTTTCTACCTGCTCGATTATTTCATCAGCATTCATTTCATTTTGAATAAATGTTACACTTGATATATTAAGTAGCCTTTTCGCAACATATACCTCTGCAAAAAACATAGCAGGCTGATAAATTACTTCAAGGTTAGGGTAATTTTCGTTAACTAATTTATTAGAAAAAAGCATTGATGAAATTGCATTATCTGCCTCTCCCTCATCAACATTTATCAAATTACAAATGTTTTGGGCAAGAGCTTTGCGTGGCAAATAGGTATGCCCATTCATCGCAGCTTCCCAAAGTCCAAAGCTTGCCGCCGCCTCTATTCGGGTTATAGAATTTTCTAAAACGCCTATGCTCATAGCAATTTTATCGGCAGTTTTAAAGCCAATTCCATATACCTCCTCTGCCAAAACATAAGGGTTATTTTTTATTATGTCAACCGATGCAGTTCCATAACGCTTGTACACCTTTACAGCATAATTAGGTGACACGCCATATTTTTGAAGAAAAATCACAACATCACGAACACCAAGCTGTTCGCAGTACGATTTGCCAATTTCTATCGCCTTGTTTTTAGATATACCAGCAATTTTAGAAAGGTCTTGTGGGGATTTTGCGATTATTTCAAGCGCTTGATCGCCAAAATATTCAACTATCTTTTCGGCTGTTGCACGCCTTACACCCTTTATAACGCCAGATGAAAGGTATTTTAAAATTTCCGCCTTTTCCTTTGGCATATTTTTTTCATAATAATTCGCCTTAAACTGCGCCCCATATTCTGCGTGAAAGGTCCAGTTACCTGTTACACTAACGCTTTCACCCTCTGCAATATATGGCATATAACCAACAACAGTAATATATTCAGCCGCTGTTTGCACATAGCAAACAGCGTAGCCATTATCATCATTGTAATAGACAATATCTTCGACTACGCCTGTTAGTGTTTGCTGATCATTATTATTTTCATTCGACATATTCAACAACCTTTTTTCTCAAAAAATTCTATGTATTCGTCACGGTCTAAAACTTTTACAAATTCATATTCTCTGCTTAAACGAAGGAGAACATCCATTGTTTCATCCTCAGAGCCAAGGTCGACCACTATTATTTCTGGAACGTTGCTTCCCTCTAAGCCATTTAAACTTTTCCAAACAGTAGCCCTAATTATTTCCTCTACATTATCTTGTTGGTTTTTCACAGTAACAACAATTGTATAATCGTTGCGGTATTTGCAAATTTCATTATACAAGCATTTAAACATTTGTATAATGCCAAATATAGCAAAAAAGCAAACTACTGCTGAAATAAATACATTTAACATAATTATATCACCCCATTGCATTATACGCAAATGGGGTGAGATATGTGCCTAAAAAAACAAATGTTCAATTAATATTTTAAGACCTATTAAAAATAGTACCACACCACCAAATATTTCTGCTTCCTTTTTAAAGAATGAGCCAAAGGTTTTGCCAAAATATACACCGACAAATGATATTATAAATGTAGTTAGCCCAATAGTACCAATTGTAAAAAATAAATCCGTCTTTATAAACGCAAAGTTAACGCCAACTGCAAGTGCATCAATACTTGTTGCAAGACCAAGTAAAAGTAATTTCGTTAATTTTGTTGGGTCAGATTTTTTATCTATATGCTCTTCCTCAAATGCCTCGTGCACCATTTTGCCACCAATAGCTGAAAGTAAAATAAAAGCTATCCAATGGTCAAACCCAATTATATATGTGCTAAAATAGCTTGCAAAATACCAACCAATTAGAGGCATTATTGCTTGAAAAAGCCCAAAACATAGTGCAATTTTAAATGCATTCCTAAATTTAACTTTTTTAATTATAATGCCGTTTGTTATTGAAACAGCAAAGGCATCCATTGAAAGCCCAATAGCCAGTAGAATTATTGTAATTATATCCACGTTTTATCTCCTTAATTTCCATTTTGTAATATGTTATTGGAAAATTGCTTTGCGGTTCTTCCAGAACGTCCGTTATAGCGCATTTCCCAAATTATTGCTTGCCTTTTAATTTCTTCTGTCATTTCAACATTACTCTCTTTTAAAATACTCTCTACAATGTTTAAATATTCAAGCTGTGACGGAGAAGTGAAAATTAACCTAATTCCAAACCTCTCTGCAAGTGACATTTTTTCCTGCATTGAATCCCTTGCGTGAATTTCCTCGTTTGATGCTCTATCCGCCCAAGTTTCCTTAATTAAATTACGTCTATTTGATGTTGCATACAAAAGCACATTATCTGGCTGTTTTTCAATTTGCCCATCTATTACTGCTTTTAAATGCTTATATTCAACATCATCTTCTTCAAAGGAAAGGTCATCAAGGAAAATTATATATTTATTTCGCCTGTTAGACAGTAGCTTAAAAACATCTGGTAGCCTTTTCAAATGCACACGTGGAAATTCTATTAACCGAAGTCCATCTAAATAATATTTATTAAGGAGTGCCTTAACTGATGACGATTTTCCAGTTCCGCTATCTCCACACAAAAGAACATTATTAGATGGAAGCCCCTTTACAAAAGCATCTGTATTAGATATTAATATATCCTTTTGAAATTCCAAACCCACTAAGCTATCAAATAAAATTGTGTCTGGGTGCTCAATTCCAATTAAACCGTCCGACCATGTAAATGCAATATATTTTGCAAAGCCACCACAGCCATATTTTTTTATATGCGTTATTATTCCATCTAACAATTCTTTTGGGTTACTACATTTTAGCAAGCTCATTAATGAATTATGATAATTTAAAAATTTGTAATTATTTTTTTCTGTTGCTATGTAATTATTCATATATGGCAGGTTATTTTCTTTTACCATAGTTAAATAGTCAAATTCAAAATATTTATTCCAAATATTTGTTATATCATATAATGCCGAATTATATAAGCTTTCGCCTATTATATCACCATTTTCACATTTTAGTGTTAAAACATTTTCATCATTTAATAGCTTTGTTATAATATATTCACGCAAAACATTATCACTGCTTGCGGTTTCCTCTGCAAAGGCTATTAGCTTACTCCATGCGTTTAAATAACCCTGTGGGGTTGTTATCTCACACAAAATGCTATCCAACTCAATTTCCCTAAAAATCAACATTTATAATTCCTCCTGCTAATATTTACAATTAGAGAGTATTATATCACATTTTTCCTTGACGTAGCAATACTTATATTATATAATTTCATTAAAATAGACTAAAGAAATTATAGGGAGTTATAATTATGGCAACCAAAAAGATATATACTGTTGAAGATGAGCAACATATATGCGAACTTATCAAATATAATTTAGAAAAAAGCGGGTATATTGTTGAAACCTTTTCAAATGCTGAAGATATGCTGAAATTAACAGCAGAAGAAAAGCCAGATATGATTATTTTAGATTTAATGCTTCCAGGAATTGATGGCTTAACTGCCATTCAAAGGCTTAAAGCAAGCACATCAACCTCCAAAATACCAGTTATTATGCTAACAGCAAAAACTGATGAGTTAGACAGAATTATAGGCTTAGAAATAGGTGCTGATGATTATATTTCAAAACCCTTTAGTGTTAGAGAATTAATTGCAAGAATGAAGGTTATTTTTAGAAGAACGGATTCAAATAGTGAGTCTAATCTTGACGGTGAGCTTATATTAGCGCAGGATTTGGTAATTGATACTGGCAAACACAAAATTTCACGAGGCATGGAGGCTTTTAAATTAACTTTAAAGGAATACGAGCTTATAAAAACCCTTGCCCAAAACAAAGGGCGTGTAATGTCCCGTGATATACTGCTTGACCGTGTTTGGGGCTATGATTATTGTGGTGAAACACGAACGGTTGACGTTCACATTCGGCACATTAGAATAATTTTAAATGATGAAAACGAACAGTATATAGAAACAATTCGTGGCGTTGGCTATCGTTTTAAGGAGTAAAATTATGTCATCAAAAAAATTGATTATGAGCTATATTTTTATAATGCTTGCAGGAGCCCTTATTACAGGACTTTTGTTCTTTACAATGTATCAACCACATACTGATTTAAACGGGACTATGCTGACGATTGACCAAACTCGTACTCGTGCATTTTTAATAATTTTAATTATTACTATTATAATTTGCCTTATATTTGGTTGGTTTTTAATTATGAGGAATATTTCCAACATAAGAAAATTAGAATATATTAGAAGCCATTTTGTATCGAATGTAACGCACGAGCTTAAAACCCCACTTACCTCAATTAAAGGCTTTGTTGACACTCTCAAAGCAGGAGCAATTCACGACGAGGCTGTTGCAGAAAGGTTTTTAGACATTATTGAAATTGAGGCAGACAGGTTATATGCACTCATTACTGACACATTAGAATTATCAGAAATAGAAACAATGTCGCAGGATACACGAATTTCTGATTATATGTTAAAAGACATAATTGATGAGGTTAGCAGCATTATTTCACCAGTTGCAGAAAAAAAAGATATTAATTTAATAATAAATATAAGCCCATCAATTTCAATTGTTAGGGTGAACTTTGACAGGCTAAAGCAATTACTTATAAATATTCTTGATAACGCTATAAAATATAATAATACAGGTGGAAGCGTCTGGCTTGACTGCCAATTAGAAGGTAAAACAATTATTTTTAATGTTCGTGATAATGGAATTGGAATACCGGAGGATCAAATCCCCCATCTTTTCGAGCGTTTTTACAGAGTTGACAAAGGGCGTTCCAGAGATAATGGTGGAACAGGTCTTGGGCTTTCTATTGTAAAGCATATTACTCAACTTTACAAGGGCGAAATACATTTGGAAAGCACGTTAGATGTTGGAAGTACATTCACAATTCGCCTTCCAATTGCTGTTTCATAATTATTTAGCAATTTTAGCCATAAATTCCATTAAATATTGTGAATATTTTTAGCAATTTTAAGAGGAAATTTGAACTTTATATAGAATATATTTTAAATAAGACTATATATGGGGGGAATTCAGTTTGAAATAAAATCACTTTCAAACCAAATTTGCTCCGCAGGAATTTATTGTCCGTGCGAAATTTTCGCCTTTGGCGAAACGCACATGGACATTCGTACCATTTTAACGCCTATCTGGCTCATGATAAGTGCGTGGTACAAGTACAATAAATTTTATGAGCCAGAGAGGCTAATGGTACTATGGGGCAATATTCGATTGACAAAATTAGAAATGTATGTTTACTGTCACACGGTGGCGCAGGAAAAACATCTCTTACAGAGGCAATGCTTAATTTTGCAGGTGCATCTGAACGTTTTGGCAGAATAGCTGACGGTAATACGGTTACAGATTTTGACCCAGAAGAAATAAAAAGAAAAATTTCAATTAACACAGCAATTGCATCTTTCGAGTGGAGGGGCGACAAATTTAATATTATCGATACCCCAGGATATTTTGATTTCGTAGGTGAAATATTAGAAGGCGTACGTGTTTCAGATGCCGCAGTTATTGTACTAAGTGGTAAATCTGGCGTTACGGTTGGTGCTGAAAAATCTTGGAATTACTGTGAAGAAAAAGGCATACCACGAATTATATTTATAAATAAAATTGATGATGAACGTGCAAATTTCCAAAATGTTTTGGATGAATTGCGAGAGAAATTCGGCAAAACTGTTGCGCCATTTCAAGTGCCTATTTTAAATTCAGAAAAAATAGTTGGTTTTGTTGATGTTATAGAAATGAGGGCAAAAATGTTTCAAGATGGTCCTCTTGTTGATTGTGATATTCCATCAGATATGCTTGCAGATGTTGAAACGGTGCATAATATGATTTTAGAATCGGTTGCAGAAACTGACGAAGCCTTGATGGAAAGATTTTTTAATGGTGATGCATTTACAATTGATGAAATTCATCACGCACTACGAATTGGTGTTGAGGAAAGAAATATTGTGCCTGTGCTTTGTGGCTCCGCACTAACAAATAAGGGTGTAGGCGTGCTTTTAGATGCAATATATGACTATTTCCCATCACCAGATGAAATGCCAGCAGAGGTTGCAAAAAACGGTGGTGAGATAAAAGCAGATTCTTCTGCACCACTTTCAGCATTAGTTTTTAAAACAATTGCAGACCCATTCGTTGGCAAGCTCTCGTATTTCCGTGTATATTCAGGTGAAATGAAATCAGATATGACTGTTACGAACACTCGTACTGGTGGTGTTGAAAAAATAGGCAGAATGTTCTTCGTTTGTGGCAAAAAACAAACCGAAACAAATATAATTTCAGTTGGAGATATTGGCGCAGTTACAAAGCTTACCTCAACGCTTACTGGTGACACACTTTGTAAGCAGGGCAGTAATATTGAGCTTGAGGGGATAGATTTTCCTTATCCTAACTTATCACTTGCTATTGTTCCAAAATCAAAGGGTGATGAAGAAAAAATCGGTACTGGGCTTCATAGGCTTGTCGAGGAAGACCCAACCTTTAAAATAACGAATAATACTGAAACGCATCAGATGTTAATTAGTGGACTTGGCGAGGTTCACCTTGATGTTATTATTAGCAAATTAAAGGCAAAATTCGGAGTTTCTGTTGACCTTATCGAGCCAAAGGTTCCTTATCGTGAAACAATTCGCAAAAAAGTTAAGGTTGAAGGCAAGCACAAAAAACAATCTGGTGGTCACGGTCAATATGGTCATGTGTGGATTGAGTTTGAGCAAGGTGAAACGGAAAACCTTACATTTGCAGACAAGGTTTTTGGTGGCTCTGTTCCGAAAAACTTCTTCCCTGCTGTTGAAAAAGGCTTGCAAGACAGTATTCAACACGGCATTTTAGCTGGCTACCCTGTTGTTAATTTAAAAGCAACACTTGTTGATGGCTCGTATCACCCTGTTGATTCCTCTGAAATGGCATTTAAAATGGCTGCCTCACTTGCATACAGAAAAGGCATGGAGGATGCAGGCTCTATAATTTTAGAACCTATTGGACATTTAGAGGTAAACGTACCTTCTGCATATATGGGCGATGTTATTGGTGATATAAACAAACGTCGTGGGCGTGTGCTTGGTATGAACCCTGTTGGTGGCGGAATGGAACAGGTTGTTGCAGAAGTTCCAATGGCAGAGGTACATAAATATGCGACAGACCTTCGCTCGATTACTCGTGCAAGGGGAAGCTTTACGATAGAATTTAACCGTTACGAGGAAGCACCACCAAATGTTGCGCAAAAGGTTATTGAAAATTCGAAAAAAGAACATAAAGAATAGATAAAACAAAGTGAGTTCTGCATAATGCAGAACTCACTTTTTCACGAGGTTACAAAATCATTATACCCCTTGCTTCTAAGCTTGCACGCTGGGCAGTCACCACAGCCATCACCTATAATGCCATTATAGCAGGTTAGAGTTTCATTTTTAATAATATCAAGAACCCCTAAATCGTCTGCCATTTGCCATGTTTCCATTTTGTTAATCCACATAAGTGGCGTATCAATAATAAATTGATAGTCCATAGCGAGGTTTAATGTTACATTCATTGATTTTATAAACACATCACGACAATCAGGGTATCCACTAAAATCACTTTGTGACACGCCTGTTATTATATTATTTATTCCCCTTTGCTTTGCAAAAATTGCAGCAAATGATAGGAAAATCATATTTCTACCATCTACAAAGGTGTTTGGAACCGTTCCCTTTGGAGCGTGTTTATCCACAGAAATATCGTCCCTTGTAAGTGAGTTCGGCGCAAGCTGACTAAGTAACCCCATATCCATAATATGATGCTCTACATTATATTTTTTACAAATATCACTTGCACATTCAAGCTCTAACTTGTGTTTTTGATTATAATCAAAGGAAACAGCTATAACCTCACTAAACCTTTGTTTTGCCCAAAAAAGACAAGTTGTACTGTCCTGCCCTCCACTAAATAATACAACTGCTTTTTCTTTGTTAATTTTGTTTATCATTTTATTTACTCCTTATCATACACCACGTGCAGTTGGGTGCCATATTATTTTGTGTAGCTGTGGTTGAAACGTAACCTCGTTCAACAAGTTTTCTTTCATAAAATCGACTATTTCAGACATACTAATTTCTCCGTAAATTGGGCTTAAATGCACATTACATCTTTCTATTAAACCATACTTATCAATTATTAGCTTAAATTTTTTAATGTCAGCAGAGTTACCAACAACAAATTTAACTACATCATTTTTTTTAAGGTGATTAAAATTTTCCACCATCATTTTATCTTGCATATTACTACTTTCAAGCTTATAATCCATTGTGAAAATTGGTTGTTTTGGCTTTATACTCAAAAAAGGCTGTATATCAACACTTCCGTTTGTTTCAATTTCCACATTCAATGAAACATCAAGTGCAAGAAATTCAAGAAGCACAAGTATATTTTCTTGAATTAAAGGCTCTCCCCCAGTAAGCGTAATATGCGTAATTTTTGTTGATTTTATATAGTCATAAATTTCTTTTTCCGACATAAGTGTGTATTCTACATCTACGTTATTTGCCCACATTGTATCACAATAGCTACAACGCAAATTACACCCTGCAAACCTTATGAAAACAGCAAGCTTGCCTGCAAAATTGCCCTCGCCATTAACACTAACAAATTTTTCTACAACCTTATAATGCATTTTAAAATACCTCTATTCCTCGTAAGTAGCACTATTTTTTAGTGTTTCGTGAACGGTAACACGCTTTATATCGTAACCTTTTTTCTTCATTTCCTTATAAAAAAAGCAAGCAAAATTTTCAGCAGTTGTGCGGAATGGCACCTGCACTACCTTAAAACCATCCTCAATTATGCAATTTAAGGTTTCGCTCCTCATTGAACCATGCTCTATAATTAATGCGTGGTCATAGTTTTCAAGTATGTCATTAAGGTCACTTTTTACATCTGAAAAGTCTGCCACCATGCCTTTAATTTGCCCATTTTCTTCTAAGTTTTGTGTTTGAACTTCAACCTCTACCTTCCACCTGTGCCCATGAATATTTGCACATTTACCTGCATAGCCTGCCAAAAAATGTGCACTATTAAAGCTATTTTCCACCTTGATAATATACATCAATTTCCACCTCCGTTAATTGTACTGCCATAAACGCAGCAGCCTATTGCACCGTTAAATTGTGGCTCGTCTACGCAAATAACTTCTTCATAATTGTTTTTAAGATACTTTCGAATTGCATACCCTTTTACAACTCCACCAGATAGGACAAGTCGCCTGCCCTTGAACGTAGTCAGCATTGGCAATAACCTTTTATATAAGGAATAATTAACTCCTGCATATAAACTTTCTTCATCAACACCCTCGGCTATTTTGCCTATAAGCTCGGACTCTGAAAACACAGAGCAAGTGGAATTAAGTTCGACTGGATTTTTAAAATATTCAGTCATTGTGTCTAAATCAACCTCAAGAATACTCGCCATATTTTCAAGATACCTTCCACACGACGCAGCACATTTTTCGTTTAATTCTAAATCAGTAATGATTCGATTTTGCACCCTTACAACCTTAACGTCCTGCCCACCAATATCGAGTAGCACAAAATCGCTTAGCCCTGTTTGAAACATTGCGCCATAGGTATGTGCCTTTATCTCGTTAATTGCCTTGAACTTTAATAAATCTGTATTATTCCTGCCATATCCTGTTGAAATAAAAACATCAATATTACTAATCCCAAGCTTGTCCAAATCAACCACAAAGCTACCATTATAGCTACAATAATCTCTATAAAAACGCATTGTGCCAATACTAAACTTTTGAACTATAATATCTTTTGCCATAACGACTATTTTAACTTCTCTACTCCCAAGGTCAATCCCCAAAACCCTCATTTTTTTCTCTCCTTAGCGTCTAACAGCATATCCAAAAAGGCTTCTAAGCGTAGCTTCGTTCGTGCATCTAATATATTTAGCTTATCGCCCTCAATATTTAGTATTGGAATTTGCAAACGCTCTCTAATAACAATATCCTCAATAGCCCTATAACAAAATGCTTGTGTGTAATGAACTATTGCATCAATTTCCCTGTTTTGTATTTGCTTTTGTATTTCTTGTAGTCTAAACTCTATGCTATATGGATAGGTATAATCATAATACTGCTCAAAAATATTTTTTGCCATTTCTGCCCTTGGAAATGCGAATTCTCTTTGAACCTCGTTATATACAAATTCAGCATTAAAATTTTCAACAAAGCTATATATATCACCTGTCATTGGTGGCACTCCAATATACCCAAGCCTAAGCTTTGGTTCGCGTTCATCTCTTTGTGATATTTCGCTAACTGCCTGCTTTAGCTTTTCTGCAAAACCAAACTCATCACTGGCTAAATCACTCATACTCACTTGATAAATATGGTTTTCAAAGCCTGTTGCCTTGCCATTTATATATGTTAATTCATCAATTTGTTTTGATAAACTGCGCACTCTATTTAGCCTGTTTCTAACGGTTTCAACATCTTTCATATCAACATTAAATCCATCTGCAAACCTTTTAATTTCTACCTCTAACGCTTGCAAGCTGTGGCTATGTGGGTATGAAAATGTGTGTATTTTAATCCCTTTGGAGGATAAAACCTCTATAAGAGCCTTTGTATTTGAACAGTCACCCTCGACAACGCCCACGATTTCATCAATCCCCTGCGAAATGCACACTCCATAAATGCCTTTTATCCACGCACACGAGCTTTTAGGGAAACCGTCACCTTCGGCTATGTCAATATATTTTAAATATTCTTTATCTGAAATAAATAAATTATTTATGTCCACAGGTGTATATCCTTTTGCTATTATCACCTCAATAGGAACAGTAGTGGTTAGACCAATTTTTTTCATATTTTATACTCCAATTGCAAAAATTTCGTCATTCTGCCAAGTTTAAATCTTTTTTCGTCAATGGAATTAACGTGCATAATGCCCATTGCGCTGTTACAAACAAAAACCTCGTCAGCATTTAATAAATCCTCTAAATTAAAACTATCCTCAACACATTTTTGCGAATTTTCTATAACCCATTGCCTAATTATGCCAGGTAAAAGCCCACAGCTTATATTTGGTGTGAATAGAGTATCATCTTTAACAAAAAATAAATTACATTTAGAGGTTTCTGTTAATTCCCCTTTTGAATTTAGAAAAAGAACATCATTAAAGCCATTTTCTATTGCACTTTGCAGTAAAAAATAGTTTTCAGCATAGTTGCCTGTTTTATGCCTTATTATAATTGAACTCTCACTTTTTCTTACCTCACTTAATGTCAATTTGCAACCATTCGCAATTTTTCGAGGTGTGTATATATTCTCTCTATTTGAAAAAAATATTGATGGTTTTATTTCTTTTTGCTTATTTCCAGAGGTTAGTGTAACTCTTACAATTTTGTTTTTTATATTTTGTTCGCAAATGTATTTTTTTATAATTTCGCTAATGTCTTTTGGTGCATCAATCCCAAAATACAAGGCAGAGCTTCGCATTCTTTCAATATGTTTATCAAGAAGAAAAACATTGCCATTTTCATTAACCAAAAATGTTTCAAATAATGAAAAGCCATATAAAAAACCCATATCTGATGTTGAAATATTACCCATTACTTTTACCCCCCAAAACCTCCAACATTTTAGTTCCTTTATGGAGTGTTTCTTCATATTCCTTTTCGGCTACCGAGTCCCAAACTATTCCGCCACCAACGTTATAATATGCCATTTTATTTTTCACCACAATTGTTCTAATCGCAATGTTCAAATCAGCAGTTCCGTCAAAACCGATATAGCCAATTGCGCCTGTATAAATGCCACGCTTTACACGTTCAAGCTCCTCTATAATTTCCATTGCACGAATTTTAGGTGCGCCTGTAATAGAGCCACCAGGGAATGTTGCTTTTAAACAATCGATAACGTCTATATCATTTTTCAACCTGCCTGTAATGGTTGAAACAGCATGAAATACATTTGCATATTCCTCAATTTCAAAATGACTTTGAACAACAATACTGCCAAACTCACATATCCTGCCAAGGTCATTTCTTTGCAAATCTACAATCATTGTAAGCTCGGAATGTTCCTTTTCGCTGTTTAAAAGCTCGTTTTTCATACGTATATCAGTTACCACATCAGCGCCACGAGGCCTTGTCCCTTTAATTGGCCTTGTTTCAATATTGTGCCCATTAATTTTCAAAAATCTTTCTGGCGAAGAGCTTATAACCTGTGCCTCGTCAAAATTTAGGTATGCCGAAAATGGAGCAGGCGAGGCTTCTCTTAGCTTTAAATATATATCTTGTGGCGAACATTCAATAGGTGTTTCAAACCTTTGGGAAAGGTTGACCTGAAAAATATCACCATTTCGTATATATTCACGAGCCTTTTCAACAATAGCGATATATTCTTGCTTATCAAAATTAGAAATTATATTATTTTCATTATATTGAGGGGGTGTTTTGTAACTTTTAACCCCTGCAATCATTTTTTTGATGTTTTCTATGTTTTCATTTACTGCATTTGTTCCTGCCGATGTGCAGGCAATAGAAAGTTTGTTTAATAAATGGTCAATTATTATAGCAGAATTATAAAACCCTAATGCTATATCATCAAGCTTTAAATCGTCAATATTTTTCTGCTCTATTTCTTCAATAAAATTTACTAAATCATAAGCAAAATAACCCATACAACCACCACAAAATGGTGTTTTTTCATCTGTTTTATTAACCTTATATTCTTTCAAAAGCTTTCGAAGAAGCTCCAAAGGGTTTCCGTTAATATGCTCTTTATTTTCATTTTTAGTTAGGGTAATATCATTTCCTTTTGACGAAAAAAACAAAAATGGTCTAATCCCTATTATGCTGTATCGCCCTAAGCTATGCGAGTTCATTGAGCTTTCGAGTATAACACTATTTGGCAGGCTTGAAAAATATTTTATAATTTCAGCTTCCTTATAGTCCTGCAAATATTCCTCGGTTACACAAAAATGGTCTGTCAAACACAATCACCTAATCTCTCGCACAATGCTTTTATAGAAATATTCAGCTTTGGGTGAATAAATTCTGGCGCAATTTCACGCATTGGCAAAAGCACAAAGCCACGCTCGTGTAAAAGGTGATGTGGAATTGTTAGCCTATCCTCTGCCATTACTAAATTGCCATAAAACAAAATGTCTAAATCAACTGTTCTTGGCCCCCATTTTATTGTGCGTGCGCGTTGAAGCTCACTTTCAATAAGCATACACACGTCTAAAAGCTGGTACGGTGATAAGCTTGTGCTTATTTCTACTACACAGTTTAAAAAATTAGGCTGTTCAGTAAAGCCCACAGGTTTTGTTTCATATAATGGCGATACGACATTTATTGTTATACCATCTGTGGCACTAAGCATTTCAATAGCATCTTTAACATATTTTTCCCTGTCACCTAAGTTCGAGCCAAGCCCTATATATGCGGTTTCAACTTTCAAGCTTTTCCATTTCCTCTCTCGTATGCTCCATTTCCACAGCAACATATTTTATATGCTTTGTAATAGGCGCCCATGGCTTTTTCAAGGTTAGTTTAATAGAATTTGCAAGTGAATATCTTTCAAAAAGCATTTTTATGATATTAAAGGAGACCGTTTCGATTAAATTAAATGTATTTTCGTTCATAAACCGCTCAATATCTCGGCATACATTTCCATAATGAATTGTATCCTTCAAATCATCAGTTAATGCTGGCTTTTTAATATCGGCAGTAATCTCCACAGATATAACAAATAACTGCCCTAATTTTTTCTCTTCAATATGCACACCGTGGTTTGCAAATACTTCAAAATCCTTAATAATAATTTTACCCATACTACCTCACCACCTTATCTGTCATAATAGCCGCACGTTTATTCTGCACAACGTCATGCACCCGAATAATATCTGCGCCTTTCATAATACCAATTGTATTAACTGCAATTGTACCCTCAATCCTTTGCGAGGGCTCTAAATCAAGCGTAAGCCCTATTATTGATTTTCGTGACACGCCAAGCAAAATTGGATAGCCAAGTACTTTAAACGCTTCAAGATTTTTCATTACTTCAATATTTTGTTCATAGGTTTTGCCAAAGCCAATACCTGGGTCAATAATAATATTTTCATTTTTAATATCACTTTTTATGGCAAGGTTTATACTTTTTTCTAAATCCTTTAAGATGTCATAAATTAAGTTTTCATATTCAGTGGTTTTTTTGTTGTGCATAATGCAAACAGGAACCTTATACTGTGCCACAACATCTGCCATTTGTGGGTCTGCCATAAGCCCCCATACGTCATTTACCATTTTAGCACCTGCTTTTATTGCACATTCAGCAGTTTTTGCATTATAAGTATCAACTGAAATTGGGATATTGCACTTTTGTGAAATTGCACTTATCAATGGACAAATCCTGTCTATTTCGCTATCTATATCAATAGGCACAGCATTAGGGCGAGTTGATTCCCCACCAATATCGATTATATCTGCACCCTCGGAAACCATTTCCAAACAATGCTCTATCGCAATATTTAGGTCGGTATATTTTCCACCGTCCGAAAAAGAATCTGGTGTCCTATTTAAAATACCCATAATATAGGTTCTTTTTCCCCATTCAAACATATTAAGCTCCATTCCTGCTAACGTGCGAAATGAATTCGCCCTTGCAGGAACAAAAATTTCAAATGAAATTTTTTATGGGCTTAAATTCAATTTATTGCACGTGCAAATTATTTTTCACACAAGTGTGAAAAATTGCACTTGTGCATTAGTTTTCAGAAATTTTCAATTTCTTTCAAACTACCCCTCCGAACTAATCTTTAATTAGCGCAAAAACTTCGTTTCTTGTTTTAGAATCACTTCTGAAAATGCCACGAACGGCAGATGTAACCGTCCTTGCCCCTGGTTTTTTAACGCCCCTCATGCTCATACACATATGCTCGGCATCAACCACAACAGCAACGCCCTCAGGCTCTAAGCATTCCATTATTATATCGGCAATCGAGCTTGTCAGACGCTCTTGCAATTGTGGGCGTTTCGCTATGCAATCCACTACCCTTGCAAGCTTGCTAAGCCCTGTTATCTTGCCATTCTTAGGGATATATGCAACGCTAACCTTACCGAAAAATGGCAAAAAGTGATGCTCACACATAGAGTAAAAGCCAATATCTTTAACGAGCACCATTTCATCATGCTCGGTATTAAAAATTGTTTGCAAGTGCACTCTTGGGTCTTCCTCTATCCCTGAAAATATTTCTGTAAACATTTTTGCAACTCTTTTCGGGGTATCTAAAAGCCCTTCACGCTCACCGTCTTCTCCAATAGCTTCGATTATCATTTCCATAGCTAAACGTATCTTTTCTTGATTTATCATAATTTGCCTCCATAAAGTGAAATAAAAAAAAAGAGGGCATAATCGCCCTCTACAAACTCAAACAAACTATCCTTGGAAAAGATAGAAAGTCCATAGTTTTGTTTAAGGACAGGAAGGTTACGAACTGTCACTATTTAATTATGATAAATATATCATATATTATTCATTTGGTCAATTATTTATCTCTAAATCTTCTATTAAAATTACCTTGTTTAGGCTTAGGTCTTGCGTTATTAACTTTTTTAGGAGCAACAACAGCACGCAAATCGGTAGCAAGAAGTGGGTAAGGGTGGTCTTCAACCACTGGTATGCTTTTAGAAATTAGCTTTTGAATATCTGCAAGTAGCTTTTTTTCTTCATTATCACAAAAAGAAATTGCCATTCCTCCAAGCCCAGCCCTGCCTGTCCTACCAATTCTATGAACATAGGTTTCAGGAACTTCTGGCAAATCGTAGTTAAATACATGGGATAATTCGTCAATATCAATTCCTCTTGCTGCAATATCCGTTGCAACTAATACTCTTATTTTCTTCGTCTTAAAACTATGAAGTGCAAGTTGCCTTGCATTTTGTGATTTATTTCCGTGGATAGCCTCGCATTTTATGCCTGCCTTTTGCAAATCTGCTGTTATTTTATTTGCTCCATGCTTTGTTCGTGAAAACACAAGCGCCGAAACGACTTCTTTATTTTTCATAAGGTCAGCAAGTAGAGGCTTTTTATTGCCCTTGCTAACAAAGTATATAGCCTGTTCGATAGTATCAACCGTAGATGATACTGGCGTTACTGCTACTTTTACAGGATCTATCAAAATGGTGTTAACAAGCTTGCTTATTTCTGGTGGCATAGTTGCAGAAAATAACATTGTTTGCCTTTTTTGCGGAAGCTTTGCTATAACCTTTTTTACGTCATTTATAAAGCCCATATCAAGCATATGATCAGCTTCATCTAATACAAAAAATTTAACATGATGAATATCCACAAATTTTTGCTGAATAAGGTCAAGTAGCCTACCAGGTGTAGCAATAAGTATATCTACTCCTCTATTTAACGCTTCAACCTGAGGCTTTTGCGAAACTCCACCAAATATAACAAGGTTTCTAAGCCCTAAATATCTTCCATAAGTAGAAAAGCTATCCCCAATTTGCGCCGCAAGCTCCCTTGTTGGGGTTAGTATTAGTGCTTGAATTTTCTTAAAGCTTTTATCTGCCATTTTTTCATTATATAAAGTTTGCATAATTGGAATAGCAAAGGCGGCTGTCTTTCCTGTGCCAGTTTGGGCGCAACCTAAAAGGTCTCTTCCCTCTAACAACGGTGGTATAGCCATTTCTTGAATTGGTGTTGGCGAGGTATACCCCTCATTTTTTAGAGATTTTAATATCGGTTCTATGATGTTTAAGTTCTCAAATAACATTACTTTTGTATTCTCCTTTAATTTTGCGTTTAAGTGTATGTGCAACTTTTATATTATATCACACAAAGCTAATTTTGGCTATGAATATGTTTTTATTGAATTTTTTGTATTTTAATGCTACAATTATTGAAAAGATTGGAATGGTGGAAATTATGTCAAATACAAACTTAAATTCAAAAGGAAAAGCCCCCAGTGAGAGTGCAATTGAAATGACAGAGCTTGTACTGCCAAATGATACAAACCTTTTAGGAAACCTGATGGGTGGTCGACTTATGCATTGGATGGATATTGCTGGTGCACTTACTGCTTCAAGGCATTCCAACAAAACAGTTGCGACAGTTTCCGTAGACGGATTAGTTTTTACACACCCAATTCGTATGGGTGAAATGGTGGTTTTGAAGGCTAAAATAGTTTATGTTGGAAGAACTTCAATGGTAGTACACGTTAAAATTTTCGCAGAAAACTTAAAAACAGGTAGCATTATGCTTACTAATGAGGCACATATGACCTTTGTTGCGCTTGACGACAACGGAAACCCTCACCCTGTTCCTCCTTTGCTACTTCAAACTGAAGAGGAAATTGAAATGTATAAAGTAGAAATGCAAAAAAAGAAATGCTAAAAAAAAACGGTGCGATGTTTAATAACATCGCACCACTTATTTATTTAATTATATCCCCAACGCCATTCATAACATATGTAGGTTTGTAAGGGAAATTGGCCATTGTTTCCTCACTTGTAACTCCGCTTAGAACTAAAACTGTGTCTATCCCGGATTCTATGCCTGCTACAATATCGGTATCCATTCTATCACCAATTATAACTGTTTCCTCAATGCTTGAGCCAATTTTCCTCCTTGCGTGCCCAATCATAAGTGGGTTAGGCTTTCCAACGAAATACGCTTGCATACCTGTCGCAAGCTCTATCGGAGAAATAAGTGCACGAGTAGCAGGAACAATACCCTTTTCCGTTGGACCTGTAAGGTCTGGATTTGTGCCAATTAGCTTTGCACCATTTAGCACAAGATGGACTGCACGCTCAATTTTTTCTATATTATAAGTTCGTGATTCACCAACAACAACATAATCAGGATTAACATCATTCATAGAAAATCCTGCATCATAAAGGGCATTTGTTAGCCCTGCCTCACCAATAACATAGGCACTTCCACCAGGGCATTGACCTTTTAAAAAGCTTGCAGTAGCAAGTGCACTTGTATAAAAATGTTCCTTTGGAACTTCTAAGCCTAGTCTTTGAAGCTTTTGGCATAGCTCATTTGGAGAGCGTTCAGAGCTATTTGTTAGGAAAACAAATTCTTTTTTTTCTTCTATAAGCCAGCTAACAAAAGCTACAACACCATCTAAAAGCCTGTTTCCGTGATAAATAACACCGTCCATATCACATATAAAAGCCTTTTTCTCTTTTAAATCATACATATATTATACCTCTTCATAAATTTTAAATTAAAACTCCATTTTTTTAACAACTACACTTCTTATTTCGTTTAATTCTTTTTCAAGTTCATTTGCTTCTTTTTCTGAATTATCCATAAATTCAAGGATTATAAGCCCCTGCTCGCTACAAGAATCCTTTGCAGCTTGATGAACGCCTAATCTTGTTTTGATAAAACAACCATATTTGGTAAGTAAATTTTGCACCCCTGTTGCAGTTTCGTGCCTTTGTTGTAGTTGAATCCCCATAATTATTTTTGACATTTTAAATATCCTCCTTAAAATTTTAAATTTATTCCCACTGGGCAATGGTCACTACCTAATACTTCTGGGTAAATAACGCTATCTAACACATTTTTCATTAATTCCTTTGAAGTTAAGAAATAATCAATGCGCCAACCAGCATTATTAGCCCTTGCATTGTACATATACGACCACCAAGTATATGCACCTTGCTTGTCTGGGTACAAGTGTCTAAATGTATCTATAAAGCCTGTGCCAAGTAGCACAGTCATTTTAGCCCTTTCTTCATCTGAAAAACCAGCATTACCCTTGTTACTTTTTGCGTTTTTAATGTCTATCTCGTTATGTGCCACATTCAAATCTCCACAAATTATAACAGGCTTTAAGTCGCCAAGCTGTTTTACATAATTTCTAAAATCATCTTCCCATTGCATACGATAATCAAGCCTTGCAAGCCCTCTTTGTGCGTTAGGCGTGTACACATTTACCAAGTAAAAGCTGTCATATTCAAGTGTAATTACACGCCCCTCTTGGCTATGCTCCTCTATTCCAATATCAAAGGCTACTGATATTGGTGCAATTTTTGTGAAAACAGCAGTTCCAGAATAGCCTTTCTTTTCGGCACTATTCCAATATTGCGTATATCCTGAAAAATCAATTTCAGCTTGCCCCTCTTGCATCTTAGTTTCCTGCACGCAAAAAATATCGGCATTTACTTCATTAAAAAAATCCTTAAACCCCTTATCCAAGCAGGCACGAAGTCCATTTACATTCCACGAAATTATTTTCATAAAGCCTCCTTGCAATTTTTGTATAATACTTTAATTCTACAAAAAAATTCAAATCCCTTTAAATTCCTCAAAAAAAATGCAGGGGATACATATCCCCTGCATAAATAATTTAAAATCCAGCTACATCTGGAACAATAATTACTGTTGTTCTGCCACCAAATTTTACATCGGCGCAAATAATGCCTATATTGTTACACATACGAGCAGGTGTTAGGCAGTCTACACATTCGCCAGTTTCACGGCAAGGTGTATCATGGTTTATCCTTCTGCAATTCATAGGCGCAACTTCTTTAAGGCGTTTTAATGCCGCATCAATATCTTTAACAATTTTGTTAACCCCTGCAACGACAATAACCTTTTTAGGTCCAAAAATCATACCTGCAAGCCTGTTACCAGAGCAATCAACATTCACAAGCTCGCCCTTTTCGGTTATAGCATTTGTGCTTGTTAAAAGGACATCTGCAAGCAGGCCTTGACGATAAAGGTCAAGAGTTTCCTCCCACGGAACAGGTGCATAACGGTCTATGTACTTATACTTATCTTTTTTAACCTCATCAAGAAGTCCCATTTCCTGCAATGTAACCGAGCCACCAAGAGCAACCGAAGCACCCTCAGGTATCATAGAAATAACCTTTTCCTTTGCATCATCAAAGCTTTCTGAATATATGGCATTAAAACCACGTTTTTTCAAAGCTTCAACCATCTTTTTAGCCTTGACTTCATAAAAATATTGCTTAACTGGATTCAAAATTTATCCTCCTATCGTTGAACTCGCCCAGAACCGTCACCTTTTGCAAGGGTTTTTACTTCATCTACAGAAACTAAATTGAAATCACCCTCGATTGAGTGTTTAAGGCATGATGCCGCAACTGCAAATTCAATTGTATCCTGCATTGAATATCCACTTAGCAAACCATAAATTAAGCCTCCACCAAAGCTATCTCCACCGCCAACACGATCAATTACTGTCATTTCATATCTTTTAGACTTATAGAATTCTGCGCCATCATATAAAAGTGCTGACCAGTTGTTTTCTGATGCAGATATACTTTCACGAAGGGTTATTGCAACCTTTTTAAAGCCAAATTTAGCGACTAATTGCTTGCAAACATCCTTATAGCCATCATCACTTAAATGTCCACCAGTAACATTTGTTCCTGTTGCTGTAATTCCGAATACTTTTTCTGCATCTTCTTCGTTTGCGATTACAACATCAACATAAGGCATAAGAGTTGACATAACTTCGTTTGCTTTTTCGCTTGACCATAATTTTTTACGGAAGTTAAGGTCGCAACTAACTTGAACGCCATTTTCTTTTGCTTTTTTGCAGGCTTCAAGAGTTAGTGCCGCTGCATCATCACCAAGTGCAGGAGTTATTCCTGTAAAGTGAAACCACTTTGCACCATCAAATATCTTTTCCCAATCAAAATCTGCCTCTTTTGCAGTAGAAATTGAAGAGTATGCTCTGTCATAAACAACGTTTGATGCCCTTTGTGATGCGCCTTTTTCTACGAAATAGATACCAAGACGCTCCCCACCACGAGCTATATAATCAGTTTGAACACCATACTTGCGAAGCTCTGCAAGGCAAGCATCGCCAATTGGGTTTTTAGGTAATTTTGTTACAAGGTGTGCATCAAAGCCATAGTTAGCCATACTTACTGCAACATTTGCCTCGCCACCACCATAAACTGCATCAAAGCTTTGTGCTTGAACAAATCTTTGAAAATTAGGTGTTTGAAGCCTTAACATTATTTCACCGAAGGTTACAATTTTATTACTCATTTGCCACGTGCCTCCTTGATATTTTCAATAAATTGTTTTCCAAGCCTTGTTATTGAAGCATAATCACCTGTTTTTGCGCCTGCTGTAAGTGCGCCACCAGCGCCAACTGCTACTGCACCAGCTTTTATCCACTCACCAACGTTATTAACATCAACGCCACCTGTTGGCATAAGCTTAGCATACGGTATTGGTCCATTTACTGCTTTGATAATTTTAGGGCCAAATGCTTCACCAGGGAATATTTTAATTATATCTGCCCCTGCTTCCATTGCCTCTACAACCTCTTTAATTGTCATTGCGCCAGGCATACAAGGCACACGGTAACGATTACAGGTTTTTACTGTGTCGACATTAAAATATGGGCTAACAATATATTGTGCACCAGATAAAATTGCAATTCTTGCTGTTTCGCTGTCCATTACTGTGCCAGCGCCTAAGATTATATCATTTGGTGAATACGAACTTGCAATTTCCTCTATTACTTTATGAGCCATAGGAACTGTAAATGTAAGCTCGATTGCGGCAACTCCACCCTCGATACATGCATCTGTAATACGTTTTGCAACGTCAGCATTTTCCGCACGAACTACTGCAACTATACCGACATCTGTTATTCTTGTTATTACTTTTTCTTTATCCATCTTGTCACTTGACCTCCTAAATATATAATTATCGAGCTAACCAACCACCATCAACAGCTAATGTGTAGCCATTTACATAATCTGAAGCAGATGATGCTAAAAATACTGCTGCACCTTGAAGATCGTCTGCTGTTCCCCAACGGTTTGCAGGAATACGGCCTAAAATTGCTTCGCTACGTTCTTCGTCTGCACGAAGTGCCGCAGTGTTGTTTGTTGCCATATATCCAGGTGCTATAGCATTAACATTGATATCATGCTTTGCCCACTCATTAGCCATTGCACGAGTGATACCCATAACAGCACTTTTTGAAGCTGTATAAGAAGGAACACGAACTCCACCTTGGAATGAAAGCATTGAAGCGATGTTTATAATTTTTCCGCCTGTACCTTGAGAAATAAATTTTTTAGCAACAGCTTGGCTAAAGAAAAATACTGTTTTTTGGTTTATGTTTATAACATCGTCCCAGTTCTTTTCTGTAAAATCAATTGCATCTTCACGACGAATGATACCTGCGTTGTTAACAAGTAAATCAACCTTACCGAATTTAGCTATTGTAGCATCAACTATGCCTTGAATTGGGTCAATAGTCATAAGGTTTGCAACTATGCTGATGAATTCTCCACCCATAGCCTCGATTTTCGCCTGTGTTTCAGGTGATTCAACATAATCAACACCAACAACCTTTGCGCCTGCTTCTACGAATGAATAGCATATACCTTGTCCTAAACCTGTGCTTGAGCCTGTAACTATTGCTACCTTACCATCTAATTTGAATTTGTCTAAAATCATTTCTTATTCCCCCTATTATATTATTATTTGTAGAAAATTGCAAGCAAATTGCTCCACAATTTATTTAATATCTGTAAATTTTACTGCGTCCATATCAGTGAACACTTGGTTTTCACCAACCATACTCCATATGAATGTGTAGTTTCTTGTTCCTGCGCCACTGTGGATTGACCAGCTTGGGTTAATAACAGCCTGTTCATTTCTCATAACAATATGACGTGTTTCAGTTGGCTCGCCCATTAGGTGGAAAACAACTGCATCTTGTGGAATATCAAAGTAAAAATATACTTCCATACGTCTTTCGTGTGTGTGGCAAGGCATTGTGTTCCAAATACAGCCTGGCTCTAACATTGTCATACCCATCATAAGCTGACAAGTTTTCATTACAGCAGGGTGTAAATATTGATATATTGTTCTAACATTAGCCTCTTCAGGTGTTCCAACCTTTACTGGGTTTGCTTGTGAAATATCTATTTTAACTATTGGATAAGTTGTGTGTGCTGGTGCGCTATTGATGTAAAAATGTGCAGGGTTTTTTGCATCATTGCTTGCAAAAGTAATATCCTTTGAACCCATACCAACATATATACCATCACGAGAATTCATATCATAAGCAACACCGTCAACTGTTATAACGCCTGCTCCACCAACATTAATAACTCCAAGCTCACGTCTTTCAAGAAAATAATCTGTGCCGATTACGTCTTTACCTGCAACAAGTGCTAATGTCTTGTTTACTGGGCAAGCACCAGCAGTTATAATTCTGTCAATGTGGCTATAAACCATTTTGATGTTGTCATCAAGGAATAAATCCTCTATAAGACATTCCTCACGAATACGCTCGGTTGTGTAGTGCTTAAAATCTCTTTTGTTTATTGCATCTCTAATTTCCATTTTCTTAAATTCCTCCTATATTTTATTTGTATCACACCAATTCCAGTTTAAAAACTGGAATTGGTGGCGTAAGGCTTGCACAGCAAGCCAACAGCCACACTATTTCGCATTTGAATTCCAATTATTTTTATAAAGATTTCAAATGCGAAATAGTATCACACGAATTTCTTACAATGATACTGTGATTTACTATTGTTCTAATACTTTTAACATTTTGTGAGGTTTGCTTTAACAGGCTATCAACAGCAAGTATACCCATTTCATAAAAAGGAATATGCACAGTTGTAAGCGCAGGGCGAAAAAATTCGCCAGAAGCAACATCATCCATTCCAACAACAGCTATATCATCTGGTACTTTGTAACCATTTTGTTCTGCTATACCTATAAATTTCATAGCATAGGTATCACAAATTCCAACAAATGCATCTGGCTTTTCGCCATTTTCAAATAATTTTGAAATATAAACTTCAATTTCGTATTTATTTGCATTAGTAATGCAAAGTTTATCAGCTACTTTGATACCATTATCCAAAAGAGCATTTTTGTAGCCTGCAATTTTATCTCTATCCACACGGTAGTTAGAAACATCACCACATATAGCAATTTTTTTATGCCCTTTATCTATAAGATATTTTGTAATATCGTACCCTGCTTGAACTACATCCACCGCCACATAGCTAACAGAATTATCATTTAAAATTCTGTTTATGAAAACATGAGGAATATTATTTTCCAAAAGCTTTTGTGCTTCTAATTTTTCATCGTGAATATTTTTACCAATTACAACAACACCAATTTGACCATTATCCCAGTTGTCATAGTCAGCATTAATCTGGCTTGCTCCTCTGCGAACAATTCGCACCTTTACGCCACGCTGCTTAGCAGCATAGGTTATACCATCTATAACCTGTGTTAAGCCTAAGAAATCGTTCATATCCTCTGATGCACTTATTTCAATCTCCAAATTAAGCTGAGAATTTACAGCCTTTTCGTCATTATAGCCTAATTGTTGCATGGCCGAAATAATAGACATTTTCGCTGTTGCACGAACGTTATCACCTTTTAGAAAACGAAAAACCGTACTGCGAGATACCCCAGAACGCTTTACGACTTCATCTATATTCATCCACTCGCCACCTTTCAGCAAAATGACACTTTAATGTCACTTATATGATACAATAGTGACACTCATTTGTCAAGTAAATATTCTGCAAACTTGACAAATTATATGTTATAGAATATAGTAATAAGGTATTTATACCGAGAGAGGATTTGTATATAAATGATAAACAGTAGACAACGAGCATATTTAAGAGGATTGGCAAATAAAATTCCAGCGCTTTACCAAATTGGTAAAGGTGGAATTAATGAAAATATGGTTAAATTAATTAATGATACTTTAGAAGTGAATGAGCTAATAAAAGTGCACGTTCTTGATAACTCTTTTTCTGATGTGCGTGAATTATGTAACGAATTAGCAACACTTACAAATGCAGAGCCAGTTCAAGTTATAGGTGGCAAATTTGTTTTATACAAAGAGTCTGTTGAAAATAAGACTATAAAGCTTCCAAAGTAATGGAGAATAACAAAAAAGCACTAAAATTATACTTTATTATAATATCATTAACCTCCATTGGGCTTGCTTTTAGTGACCAAATATTTTCTAATTATTTTAAAGATGCATATCAAATAAATGCATTCCAGCGTGGTGTTATTGAATTCCCACGGGAAATGCCTGGTGTACTTGGCTTATTAGTAATAGCATTTTTATCTTTTTTAGGTGATATTAGAATTTCAATAATAGCACAAATACTTAGCGCAATTGGACTTTTCGTATTAGGCTTATTCACCCCCACATTTGGCGTTATGCTTGTGTTCTTATTTATTAACTCCTTAGGTATGCACCTGTTCTTCCCATTGCAGGACGGAATTGGTATGGCGTTAATTAGTGGGGATGAAGTTGGCAAACGTATGGGGCAATATAAGGCTGTTGGAACAGCATTTTCTATGCTTGCAAGCATATTTGTGTTTGTTGGTTTTAGGTATGGTTTTCTTAGCTTTATAACTCCTATTAAATTAATATTTTTGCTTGGTGCAATAGTATTTGTTATAACAACCATACTATTTTTAAAAATGCAAAGCCTTATCAAAACTCCTATTCATAGCGACAGACGTCTTAAAATAATTTTTCGCAAGGAATATAAATTTTATTATATTTTAGCTATTATGAACGGAGCGCAAAAGCAAATTATGTTTGTTTATGCACCTTGGGTTTTAATTGATATATTAGGTAAAAGGGTTGATACAATTGTTTTACTTTCAATTTTAGGCTCATTTTTAGGAATATTTTTCTTGCAAGCAGTTGGCAAGGGCTTAGATAAATTCGGGATTAAAAAAATGCTGTATGCAGATGCACTATCATTTATTTTGGTATATGTTGCCTATGGCATTATGACTGCTGGTTTTGCAAGTGGAAATTTTGTGACATACGGTTTGCCTGCAATAATAACATTGGGAATTTTTATTTTAGATAAGCTATCAATGCAATTTTCTATGGTTAGAATAGTTTATTTACGTTCAATTTGTTTTGATACATCAGAAATTACTCAAACCTTATCACTTGGAATTAGTATGGACCATATTGTTTCGATAATCTGCGCATATTTTGGTGGAGTTATATGGATAACATTTGGACCACAATATATATTTTTCTTAGCCGCCGTACTTTCAATTGTTAATTTAGTTGTTGCTAAATTAGTTGTTATAAAAGAATAAAATATAAGCCTTATAACCTTTGTTATGCTTTCAATTGTATTATCCTCAAATTTGCATATATTATTTATAACTATTAAATACTAATGTTGAAATGAATTTTAAAAAAAGGGGTAATTATATGGATAGAATACATTATAATGTATCAGGACTTGCTAATAGCGAGAGTAAAACCAAGCTTAAAAATGCGTTAGACAAAGTGGAAGGAATTCAATTAACTGCTGTAGATTTGACAAGAGGGACAGTTGAAGTAGGATTTAACGAGCCAGCAAATGATTGTAAGATTAAAGAATGTATAGAAAAAACTGGCTATAAAATTTTATAAATTAAGTTGCATATATTTTTAAAATATAGCCATAATAATTACTGGATACACAATGTGAAGCGCAATAATCTTAAATGATTTTTGTGTGTCAGTATCCAAGAAAACGCACAAACGATAGTTTAGCCAAAAAAGTTGGGAGATGACTAAAATGAATAGGGTTAATTATTTTATCGATGAACCTATTATGATACGAGCAGTAAGAATTGGCAAGTGTTTGAAATAGCAAATTCGAATTATTCTGTTTTTCATCTCGAATAAATTACAGTTTGAGCAAAATTAAACCGTCCATTTTTTGGACGGTTTTTTTATTTATTTTTTCAAGCACTTATGCTCTCTAATTGCAGGGCCTTCTAATACTTTACCAGTATAGCTAAACCTTGAACCGTGGCAGGGGCAGTCCCAAGATTTATCATCTGTATTCCATTGTAATTCACAGCCCATATGGGTGCAGGTAGTATCCATAGAATATAAAACACCATTTTCATCACGATAAACTCCAATTTTATTTCCGTCTTTTTCAATTACCCTTGCCTCGCCATTTTCAACTTGAACATCATCAGGAACTTGAAGCAGTTTACCACCAATAAGATTGCCAGCAACATTTATATTTTCCTGCACAAGCTTTTTTACAGAAGTTGCAGACGCATTTCTTGATGGTGAATACACATCTTGAAATGGGCTTTCTCCTTTTGTAATTAAATCACGAAGTAGCATACCTGCAACTGTTCCATTCGTCATTCCCCATTTTCCAAAGCCTGTTGCTACAAATATATTTTTATGCTTAGCAGTAAGGTGACCAATATAAGGTACTCCGTCCATAGTGGTATAATCCTGTGTTGACCAACGGAAAGGCACATCTCTAACATTAAATATGCTATCTGCAAAGGTTTTTAGCTTAGAATATCGGCTTGTAGCATCTCGTTGCCCTGTTTTATGCTCCTGCCCAGTTAATAGCACAAGCTCGTCGGAATTATAGGGCTGTGTACGAAGTGAATACCCTGTTTCCTCCGCAGAAACATACATACCATCTGGTAATTTTTCTTTAATTTGCATACCCAAAACATACTCACGTTCAGGATAAATCCTTGCAAAATACAAACCAAGTCCATCATAAAAAGGAAAGTGCGAGGCAATAATAACATTGTTTGCAACTACCTTGCTTCCATTTTCAGCAATTAAAGTGCATTTATCGCCCTCTTTAATATCTGTAATTTTTGTGTTTTCAAAAATATGGCTATTATCACAATTTATATATGGAGCTAATGCAAGCAAATATTTTCTGGGGTGAAATTGTGCTTGATTATCGAACCTATACGCTGCTTTTACCTTAAAAGGCAATGATAGTTCATCTAAATAAGTTGCTTTTAAACCAAGGCTAACTGCTGTTTTAACCTCCTCGCTAATTTTTTCAATATATCTATCCTCTTGTGTGTACACATAGGCAGATTTCCTTATAAAATCGCAATCTATTTTTTTGAAATCAACAAGCTGTGCAATCATTTTAATTGCCGATTCATTTGCATCTGCATATTGTTTTGCCCGTTCTTCCCCAAACTGTCTTTTAATTTTTTCGTATATAATATTATGCTGTGATGTTACCTTTGCAGTTGTATGCCCTGTTGTTCCCTCTGCAATATGGCTGGATTCAAGTACAGCAACGCTTAATCCCTCTTGTTTAAGTAAATACGCAGAGGTAAGCCCTGTAATACCACCACCTATAACTGCTACATCTACATTTATATCCCCCTCAAGCTTTGGGTAATTTGTTTTTTCTGTTGAAGCTATCCAATAGGATTCAGGATTTTTTTCAAAATTATAATCATTTGTAGTCATTATATACCTCCATTATTTTTTATTCATACCAATTTTCGTTTAAAGAATTCAAATGCGAAATAGTATCACATAAAAAGTATATCCATTAAAGCAAATATTATGTAATTTCATTTTAGTTCAAATGAATAATAAAGCTAAATTTGTGTAAAATAAATTCATTATAGAAAGGGGGTGAAATTTTTGAATGAAAATGAAATAAATATCACAACCTATGACCGCCTACTGAGGGCTTGGGAAAACTCTATGGAGCTTGTACGTGATTACGAAATGTACTCTAAAAGGATAGATGAAAACGAACAGGATGTAATTGAGGTTTTTAAGGAATTTGCAGAGGACGAGGGAATTCACGCATCAAAGCTTCGTGATATGCTTTTAGATTACAAAAAATAATAATTTTAAAATATAGGAGGTGTTTTGTATGAACTTTTTACGCTGGTTAGGTGGAATCGTTGTATTTTTTTGGCTTTTAGGCTTAGTATTTGGTTTTGCGGGAGTGGCAATACATTATTTATTAGTAATAGCCGCAATAGTGTTTATTGTAGACTGGGTTTCAAACAGAAAATTAAAAGGCAGTAACAATAAAAAATAAGTTGGAGGATTTATATGGAACCGAAAAAGATAATACCGTTAATTGTATATCCTTTAAATAATGGATATGTAAGTAGCCTTAACCCTGTTGTTAATGGAACTGGTGAACCAGAGGCTAATATAAATTTAGAAATAAATGGTGTATCATATCAAGCTATTGTAGACCAAGATGGTATTTGGTCCACAACCATAACAACTGCTTTAACAGATGGGCAAAAATACATTTTGACTGCTACGCAAACCGGAAAATGCGGTTGCGATAGCCATGCAACATCAGTTTCATTTGTAGTGGATACAAAATCACTATTTCAACATTCAATAACAATGCCTGCAAAAGACCAATTTATAAATAGTGCCACACCAAATATCTCTGGAACTGGTAAATCTGGTGCAACCATTGAGGCAGATGTAAGTGGAAACATTTATAATACAATTGTAAACCAAAACGGAATATGGAATATTGAACTAAACAACCCACTAAATGAGGGCGCTAATACTATTAGTGTGTGCCAAAAGGATATGGGTAATATAAGCCCTGCAATTTCTGTTAGCTTTGTTGTTGATACTGTTGCACCACAAATGCCACAAATAACTAAGCCAAGTGCTATGGGCTATGAAGCCAGCCCTATGCCAGTAATTAGTGGGCGTGGAGAGCCAGATGCAGAAGTAAATATTATTGTAGACGGAACAGAATACAAGGCTAATGTCAATAAAAGTGGCGATTGGAACCTTGAAATAGCAAATTCCCTAAGTGATGATGTGCATATGATTTTAGCTAAACAAAAGGACTTAGCAGGCAACATAAGCCCAGAAGCTATAACACTTTTTACAGTCGAAACAACTGCACCTGATGTGCCAGTTGTAATTAGCCCTACAAATGGTGAATTTTTAAACAGCTCAACCCCTGTTGTAAGCGGACGTGGCAAAGCAGACAGCAGAGTTGAGATCAACCACAATGGTAAATTATATAGCTCTTTAGTAGACCTTGACGGTAAGTTTGACGTAAAAATTTCTGATGAGCTTCCGAATGGCAAGCATTCATTTAATGTATATCAAATAGATAAAGCAGGCAATGTAAGCCCATCTGTTCCACTTACAGTAATTATAGACACGATTGCCCCTCTTGCGCCTGTTGTTTTATACCCTATGGATGATGGTTTTGTTAATGCTACTACCTTCACTGTAAAAGGAACAGCAGAGCCAGATGCAACAGTAGAGCTTAAATTAGCAGGTAAAAATTATAATACTAAGGTAAGTAGCGATGGTAGATGGTCGGTACAAATTAATGATAGCTTATCAGATGGACAGCAGTATTCAATTATTCTAAATCAGCTTGATATGGCAAAAAACATAAGCCCATCATTAAGGGTTAAGTTCTTAGTTGACACGAATTACCTACAAGCACCAGTAGTAACATTTCCACCTACCAATGCTGCAATTAATACTGAATACCCTAATATATACGGCACAGGATTTGCTGGAGCAACTGTAAATGTTAATGTTAATAACAGTATGTACACTACAAAGGTTTCAGATAACGGAGCGTGGAGCATACTTGTTAATAAGAAGTTGTCACAAGGCTTAAATAATATTTCTGTTACACAGCTTAGTAGCGGTAACACGAGCCCACCAGCTAATGTTTCATTTTATGTTGATACCTTTGCACCTGTTGCGCCAATTTTTGTGCAGCCAACAGAAAATGCAGTAGTAAAGGATAGCAACCTAATAATTAGAGGGTTAGGCGAAGCCAATGCAACTGTTGACCTTAAACTTGATAATCAAAGCTACTCTGCAACAGTAGGCAATGACGGTATGTTTGAGGTAGTAGTTGAAAATATCGCAAGTGGTATTCATACTATTGTTGCCTCTGAAAAGGACACCGCAGGTAATTACAGCCCACAAACTAATATAAATTGTGTTGTTGATAATATCGGCTCTACAACCTACACACCAGATAATATGCCAGCTACTGGAACTGTTTCATACAATCCTCCTGCTTCTGTAATAACCACATCAGTTATTGCTACCTTAACTACAAGCAAGCCAGTAATTGTAAATAATGTTGTGGGAACAGTATTTTCAAGGGTAATAAAGACAAATGGTGTAAGCTCGTTTGATTTTGTTGATTTAGAAAATCGCTTTTCAAGTGTGGATATTGGTGTAACTTGGATAGACGATACAATGCCTATAATTGATATTCAATCAAAAGGCAATTATTTTTCAGCAGATAAAATAATTAATTATTATAAAGCAGGTGCATCTGGGCTTAAAAGCGCTATGATAAACGGAGTTGCTTTTGAATCTGGCAAGGTTGCAACAGCAGAGGGAAATTATACGGTAGTAGTCAGCGATAATGCAGGCAATGTTGCAACAAAAACTTTTGTTATTGATAAAACTGTGCCAACAGTTTTAGGCGCAGAAAACAATGCCACATATAATGCTGATGTATATTTAAGCTTTTATGATAATGCATCTGGTATTAAAAATGCCACACTAAATGGAACTAAAATAGCCTCTGGTACAACTGTAAACGAAAATGGTCAATACAAGCTTGTAGTTTCAGATTATGGGGATAATATAATCGAAATAAACTTTACAATTGCTAAATAATGTGATAAGATAATTAAAACTTAATAAAAGAGCTGGGGGTGTCGCGAGACTGAGAGAGATTGAATAATCTTAACCCTTTGAACCTGATGTGGTTAATACCACCGTAGGAAAAGCACATTCAAACTTATATTTTTGAGCTTATCTATACGGATAAGCTCTTTTATTTTGGAATTATAAGGGAAAAGGAGAAATTAATTGACACAATTAGAATCAGCAAGAAAAGGCATTATAACCGAGCAAATGGAGCAAGTTGCTAAGAGTGAGGGCAAAACGCCACAACAAATTATGGAGCTTGTAGCCTTGGGCAAGGTGGCAATACCTGTAAACAAAAACCATAGCAACATAGTTGCAAGAGGTATTGGGGAAGGTCTTAAAACCAAGATCAACGTAAATTTAGGCATTTCGAGGGACTGCACAGATTTTACAGCAGAGCTTGATAAGGTTCGCAAGGCTGTTGAAATGGACGCTGATGCAATTATGGATTTAAGCTCATACGGAAAAACTCAAGAATTCCGCAAAAGTGTTGTGGAATGTGCAAATGTTATGATTGGAACTGTTCCAATTTATGATGCAATAGGCTTTTATGACAAAGAGCTATCTGAAATAACTGCACAAGAATTCTTAGACGTTGTTAAAAAACACGCAGAAGATGGCGTAGATTTTATGACAATTCACGCAGGGCTTACTCGTTCTACCGTTGAACGCTTTAAAAAATCTGGCAGGCTAACGAATATCGTTTCTCGAGGTGGCTCGCTACTTTTTGCTTGGATGGATGTAACAGGCAAAGAAAACCCTTTTTACGAGCATTATGATAAAGTTCTTGAAATATTCGAATACTATGATGTTACCATAAGCTTAGGCGATGCGTGCAGACCAGGCTGTATAAACGATGCGACAGATGCCGCACAAATTGAAGAGCTTATAGTTTTAGGTGAGCTTACAAAAAGAGCATGGGAGAAAAACGTGCAGGTTATGGTAGAAGGTCCAGGGCATATGGCACTTAACGAGGTTTCGGCGAATATATTATTTATGAAAAAACTGTGCCACGGCGCACCTGTATATGTTTTAGGCCCAATTACAACTGACGTAGCCCCTGGTTATGACCATATAACAAGTGCAATTGGTGGCGCTGTTGCTTCTATGAGCGGTGCAGACTTTTTATGCTATGTTACCCCTGCCGAGCATTTGCGCTTGCCAGATTTAAACGATATGATAGAGGGCATTGTAGCCGCTAAGATTGCGGCACATTCAGGTGATATTGCAAAAGGAATTAGTGGCGCAAGGGATTGGGACTATAAAATGAGTACGGCAAGGAAAAACCTTGATTGGAACACTATGTTTGAGCTTGCAATCGATAGCGACAAGCCACGCAAATATCGTGAAAACTCTAAGCCAGAGCATGAGGATAGCTGTACAATGTGTGGTAAGCTATGTGCGGTTAGAACAATGAATAAAGTAATGTGTGGTCAAAAAGTTGAATTGAGATAGGGTGAGGAATTGAAAAATGTATTAACAATTGCAGGCTCGGATAGCAGTGGTGGCGCAGGAATTCAGGCAGATTTAAAAACCTTTTATGCACACGGTATATATGGGCTTAGCGTTATAACTGCTGTTACTGCACAAAACACACAGACAATATCTGATGTGCAAGATGTTTCACCATCAATTATTGGTGCACAAATCGATGCAATATTTGACGATATTAATGTTGATGCAGTAAAAATAGGTATGCTGTCTAATTTAGATAGCATACAGGTGGTTGCAGATAGAATAAAAAAATATAAGCCTAAAAATATTGTTTTGGATACTGTTATGGTTTCTAAAAGTGGCTATAATTTATTACAACCTAATGCTATAGAGGCTTTAGTTAGACAGCTTATTCCACTTGCAACATTAATAACGCCAAATATACCAGAGGCAGAGCTTATTACAGGAATTACTATTGATGATGAAGCTTCTGCCAATATGGCTATTAAAAAATTAATTAATTTAGGCGCAAAAAATGTCCTTTTAAAAGGAGGCCATCTTTCAGGTAAGCCTATCGACAGGCTTTTTGATGGAATGGAAACACATTCATTTTGCGCTGAAAGAATAGCTACAAAAAATACTCACGGAACTGGTTGCACACTATCCTCTGCCATTGCCTCTAACCTTGCCTTGGGATATGACCTTAAAAATGCGTGTATAAACGCAAAGGAATATATCACCGTAGCAATAGAAAATTCAATTGAGCTTGGAAGTGGTGCAGGCCCTATTAACCATTTTTACAAATTATATAAGAAAGCAGGAATGTTAAATGAAATTGAAAAGTGAAGAAATGTATAAAGAAGTTATCGAGGCAATAAAAAGCACAAGGGTGAAAAAGCCATTAATCGAATGTTTAACAAACACAGTTACAATTAACGACTGTGCAAATATTATTCTTGCATCAGGTTCGTCCCCAATTATGGCAGAGGACAAGCGTGAGGTTGAAGAGGTTGTTTCATTTTCATCTGCTCTGCTAATTAACATCGGCACTTTGCAAAAGGAATCTGTTGAAGCAATGCTTAAAGCAGGAAAAAAGGCTAATGAAATTGGCATTCCTGTAATATTTGACCCAGTTGGCGTTGGCGCTACGACACTTAGAAATGAAGCTTCAAAGCAAATTATTTCAGAAATAAAGCTGGCTGTTATAAGGGGTAATATGTCCGAAATCCGTGCATTATCTGGCTTCACAGCATCTACAAAAGGCGTTGATGTAGGAGATTGTGATATTGTAAATAAAGATAATTTAGAACATAGCGTTAGCATAGTTCAAAATTTGGCTAAAAATTTAAACTGCGTTGTTGCCGCAACAGGTGCAATAGATATTGTGGCATCGCAAAATGGTGCATATATTATTGAAAATGGTCATTCAATGCTTGCTGACATAACAGGCACAGGCTGTATGTGTAGCGCAGTTGTGGCGGCATTTTGTGGCGGAAGTGATAATTACTGTGCTACGACAATTGCAGGTATTATTAGTATGGGTATTGCAGGTGAAAAGGCGTATGAATTTGTTGCAAAAGGCGATTGTGGAATTGGAACTTTTAGGGTTAAAATGATGGATTATATATACACCTTATCAGAAAAGGACATATTAGAAATGGGAAAAATATATGAAGCATAGTATAGACTATAGCCTCTATCTTGTAACCGATACTGATTTATGCACCCTAAACAGCATAGAGCGTGCAGTAGAAAACGCTATATTAGGTGGGGTTACAGTTGTGCAGGTGCGAGAGAAAACAGCTTCATCACTTGAACTATATAATTTATCAATGAAAATAAAGGCAATTACAGATAAATATAACATTCCAATTATTATAAATGACCGCCTTGATATTGCACTATCAATTGATGCCGCTGGTTTACATATTGGGCAGGATGACATCCCTACACATATTGCAAGAAGGTTACTTGGTGAGGGTAAAATATTAGGAGTGTCTGCACGAAATATTGATGAGGCAATGCGTGCTAAAAATGATGGAGCAGACTATCTTGGGGTTGGGGCAGTATTTAATACCACCACCAAATTAGACGCTAAAAATACTGGGTTAGAGCTTTTAACCGAGGTAAAAAATGCTGTGAATTTGCCAATAGTTGCAATAGGTGGCATAAACAAAACTAATGTTCATTTAGTTAAAGGAATAGACGGAATTGCTGTTGTTTCGGCAATTATCGGGCAACCAGACGAAACGCAAGCTGCAAGGGAGCTATTATCACTAATTACTCCTTATTAATTCTATTTTTTCAGATTTAAGTGTTTCAACAAATTCTTGATTTGTTTTAATAGCGTGCAAAGTTATAATGCCTCCTCTTCCTACATCTTCTAATTGGTGGCAGTCTGAACCCGATGACATTTTCAAATTATTATCAAGCGCATATTCATACGCTAATTCATTTCTGGAATTATGCCTTTTGTTACCGTTATACACCTCAATTCCATCTAAGAATACTGGCATTTGAGGTGTAATATATGGTCTAAAAGGGTGTGCTTGATAAATTAACATTCCGTAATTTTTTGTAAGCTCCCTAAAATCGCTCATATTATAATTGTAAAGCTCCATATTTTCAAGCAGAAATTCCTCTGTAACACCAAAAACCAAATAGTCATTAGGGCTACCTGCAAAGGTTATTTCTATACCTAAAAATATATTTAGGTTAGCCTTTTCGCCCTCTATGCAAGCATTTTTATAACCTTTTAAATATATATTTATCTTTTCTGCCCAGCTTATATCACCCATATTTTCAAAATAGCTTTTGTAATAATGGTCAGTAATGCAAATTCCGTCATAGCCAGCCTTTTTATAAAGATCAACAGTTTCCTTTGCGGGTATTATACCACAATGGCTTGTTTCGCTTGTATGTATGTGTGTATCAAATTTAAACATAATTTCATCCTCCATAGTAGCTTTTTGTCAAAATATATTATATCATAAATTTAATAACTTGCAAAGGAATTAAGTTGGTGGTACAATATACAATATTATGACAAACGAGGTGTATTATATTGAAAAAAACTCATTATTATATTTTATTTACAGCTATTTTGACAATTGCTTCTACATCTATGTACATATTACATTATGCCATATTTAATGATGCCCATAGCTTGTTTTTCTACCTAATTATGGACTTAGCATTTATGCCACTTGAAATATTATTAGTTACTGTTGTATTTGATAGAGTGCTTGAAATTAGGGAAAAGAAAAGCATACTCCGAAAATTAAATATGGTTATAGGTGTGTTTTTCACCGAGGTTGGAACTGAAGTTTTCAAAGCATTTATAAACCAAGATAAAAATGCTGAAAATTTAAAAAGCATAAGCATAATAAGTGGAAACTGGAAAAGCAAGGATTTCACAAATTTACTTAAAACAGTTGAGCCTTTTAGCTTTAAAAACGAGATTTCTGCCCCTTGCCTAATTGAACTTAAAGAGCTAATTTGCTCGAAGCGTGGGTTTATTTTAAAAATTATGGAGAACCCAATTTTAATTGAACACGAGCTTTTTTCAGAGCTATTACTGGCACTTATGCACCTAGATAGCGAGCTTATGTATCGCAAGGATTTAACTAACCTTAAACCACACGATGCTGACCATATATTCCACGATATTTCAAGAACCTATAAGCTTTTTTATCAATCGTGGGTACGATATATGGAGCATTTAAAAACTGAATATCCGTATATGTTTTCCCTATCAGTTAGAACAAACCCCTTTGACGAAAATGCAAGGGTTGAAATTGATTAACTCTTTTTACAGACCATCTCTAAACAGACAGTTTATATGCGTAGCGTCACAAAGTGGCTTGTTGTATGACTTACCACAACGGCAAAGAGTAACACGGTTACGCACCTCATACTCATAACCATCAGAACCTTCAATTTGTATTCCACCCCTTACCCAAATTGGCCCACTACAATGCCTCTCTGGGTCTTGAATTATAACTATAGATGGCTCATAACTCGGCTCAAATGCCTCGCCTGTTATTTTATCCCACGCAACAAGTCGCCCTGCTGGGCATTCCTCCGCAGTTTTTATTGCTAATTTTCTTAAAAGTGGATCGTCAGATTTTTGTGTTAACTCCCACACATTACCCTCGTCAGAGTGGCAAAAACGTGCGAATGCACACATATCCTCATCATCAGTTAGGGTAATTGTAGGCCCTTCAAAAGTATATGCTCTTTCTATATATGGCTCACGACTCGCTGTTTCCGTGCCATCAAAATTATCTTTTATATGCCTACCGTCGCAAAAAGGCGCATTGCTTGAGCCACCACATCTACAAAGTGCATATTCCTCTTGAAGTGGGAAGGTTCGCCCCGCTTTATATATGTAGCCCTCACCTTTTGACTCTATTATTAACTCAAACAAATGAACATTACCAGAAACAATATATGGTCCATCCTTAGTAATTTTAATTCGAGGCATTTTTTTAGCTCCTTTTGTTTATAAGTAAAAATAATATGAATTCTTTAAGTATTGGACATCTTGCTTTATTGCACATTTTAACAAATGATTTTTAATAGAACTAACATTTGCAATGCCCTCTTTGTATTCCTTTAAAAGCCTTTCAAATCGGTTTTTCTCTGCCGTTGAGCATTCCGTGTTTAAATATCCCCAAATATGCTGTGCTGCGTTTATTTGCGCCCCCACATTATTTTCTAAAAGCATTGCGGTATCTATAATTCCATAAAAGCCTATAACATCAACATTTTCCTTATTTTTCAGCATATTTCTTATATCATTGTACAAGCTTGCAGAACTGCTTAGCACAAGGTATTTATACCTTGCCCATTCTCGCTCAATTGCACCAATAGAAATATCGATACTCGTCGCATTGATACACTTTATGGCTGACAAGTTTTTATCCTTTACCTCAAGCATAATGTCAATATTTTTATTATATAGCTTGTCATAAAAATTTATAAACTCAGTTACATTAATTGTGCTGGAATGTGCACTATTACTGCCACCTATTTTTTTCTGAGAATAATGTATTTTTTGCTTGCCATCATCATTCCCCCAGGTTTTGCCACATAATTCTATCCACTCAAAATCAGCAAGAGCATCCTTTGGCGGATTTGATAGGTTATGAAGATTATCAAAAACAACAGGAATTTTAATTATTTGCGAGATTTCAAGAACATCTTCAATAGAATAATTTTTATCATCATTTTCTATTATAATTCTCTTTTTCACGAAATCAGGCAAAGCATAAAAATTGTTTATAAAAGCCTCGATTGATTTATTTTTATCCCCATACACACCACCAATATGAAGTACTATTTTGCTTTTATTATCTGTTAAAATTGAATCTAAAAACATAGAATGATACTGCAATTCTGCGATAGCATTTTGCACAATACTTTGTGTTTTAGAATTCAAAACAGTATATTGCCCTGGGTGCATAGACACACGAATTCCAGCATTATTTATTTTGCTTCCAATTCTGCATAGAATATCTTTAAATTCTAATTGCCAGTTCACCTTATTAACAGGGTGCGAGCCAAAAGGAATTATATCTGAACTAATGCGAAAAAGCGAGATGTTATTTTTTATATTATAATCAATCATTGCCTCTAAGGCTAATACATTCGCAAGGGTAACCTTTTTAATTTTATCATCAGTAGCATCTTTAAGCAAACAGCGTGAAATGGTTGTATTTCTCTCACCTAAAACAATACAAGCATAGCCAATAGACAAACAACCACCCCTAAACTATTTGTATTCTTTTACATTTGGTATCGCCTTTAAATCTATCCAAAGCATGTTCCCACGCCTCAACGCCAATATTTTCATCATAATACATACTGTTTTCATTCAAATGTGCGAGCACAATTTTGGCAGTAGTAAGTGCATCATCATGTGTTACATTAGTATGCGAATCTGTTAAGCCATGCTCTAATTCAACGTGCAAGCCTGCCAAAAATTCCTCTGGGCTATACCCCACATTTTCAAAATTAATCCCTAATTGCTCTGCTAAATTCATTGCTTCTGTTAACGTAAATTTTTTCATTCGTTTTTCTCCATTTTCTATTTATTTAATTGCCATATAGCATAATTTAAAACGCTTGCAAAGCTTACCCATAGTACATAAGGAATCATTAAATATCCTGCTGTTTTATTTATTTTATAAAACTTTACAGTAGTTATTATTACAAGAATTAAAAGTGCAATTATCCATAAAAAAGCTAACCCTCTAAGTTCAAACCTAAAAAATAATATCGTCCAAAAGAAATTGAAAACTAACTGCAAGGCATAAAACGAAAGAGCACTTTTAACCTCTTTTTTATCCGCACCAGAGCTATAAACCAAATAGCTTGCTATACCCATAAATAAGTATAAAATACTCCATACAATTGGAAATATCCACCCTGGTGGGCTAAACGACGGTTGAATTAGTTCCTTATATTTTTCCATAGTACCCATAGAAAATAATGCACTAAGTGCCCCAACACCCTCACTTATTAAAATGCTAATAGAGAGTGGCAAAATCGAGCCTTTAAACATTCCTCCAACTATTTTCATAATTAATCCTCCTAATCATTTTTATTACGAATATAAATATGCTTAATATTATTCTTACCAGCTTTTCGCTCGTCAATCTCAAAAATTCCAAGATTTTTAATAAGCGGAGTTAATTTTAAATATCCATAGTTTCTTGGGTCAAAATCTGGCTGTTTTTTTGGTATTAAGTTGCCCACATTACCTAAAAATGCCCAACCGTTTTCGTCAGCCAAATCGTCTATTGAGGATGCAATTAAATTTAATAATTCTAATTTTTGTTTTGTAGGTATTTCCAAACCAGCTGGGTTTTCTTTTTTAGCAACTGGTGCATTTATAATCTCTATATAAATAAATTTATCACAAGCGACTATAAAAGGGTTTGGCGTTTTTTTCTCGCCAATTCCAATAACCTTCATTCCTGCCTCACGAAGCCTAATTGCAAGACGAGTAAAATCGCTATCGCTGGAAATTATACAAAATCCACCAACTTTTTCAGAATAAAGTATGTCCATAGCATCAATAATCATTGCAGAATCCGTCGAGTTTTTGCCAGTAGTATAACCATACTGTTGAATTGGTGTTATAGCATGTTCAAGCAAGACTGCTTTCCACCCCGCAAGGTTAGGTCTTGTCAAATCGCCATAAAGTCTTTTCAAAGTTGCGGTTCCATAACGAGCTATTTCCTCCATCACACCCTTTATATTACTATGCGGAATATTATCTGCATCTATCAAAACAGCAAGCTTTAAATCATTTAATTCTTCCATATTATGCCTCCAAATTTATTCTTTACCACCACAGCCATTATATTCAAACTGAATAGTGATATGATTAATTTTATGTTTCTCTTTTAACAAGTTCTCAATTTTATCTAAAATAATTTTTGTTTCACTAACCAACATATCATTAACATTTATATGTGCCTCAAAATGAGTGTTTTTTTCGTCCAAGCCCCATATATGCACATGATGTACCCCTACTATATCCTCAATGTTTTCAATATCCTTTATAACAAGTTGTAGGTTAATATGTGCAGGAACATTTAAAAAGGAAAAGAGAAATAACAATTAAAATAGAAGAATTTATAAATGCCGCTAAAATTGTTGCCCTTTTATAGCCGAACGTCCTTTTTTCATCCTTTTCCTTGCCATACATTTTTATAGCCATATAGCTTATAATAATTGCAATGCCATCACTAAAATTATGCAGAGCATCGGAAATAAGCGACAAGCTTTTAGAGTATAGCCCTCCTATTATCTGAACTATTGTAATAATAAAATTTAAAAGAATAACAAATATAAGACCTGCTCCATTTATTTCAGAAGCATTATGATTATGATTGTGATGATGCTTGTGCCCGCTCATATATTCGCCTCCTGCAAGCTTAATATACTGATTTGTTTTGCCTTTTTTGTTGGTACATTAGTGAATCTATATGCTCTAAAAATTCTGATGCTTCCATACCAGATTTATAATCATAAACATCATACCCCATACATACGCTAAGCTTGTATTGGATTGTATTTACATCGTTATACCGCATAATTGCATCTTCAATTCGAGATACCATTAAAAGAAGCTCATCATACGAGCTGGTATCCAAAATTAATATAAATTCATCACCACCAAACCTTGAAACAAAATCATTCCGACGTACAATTCCACCAAGTATTTTAACAGTATCTTTTAGGATAATATCGCCTACATTATGCCCAAAGGTGTCATTTATCATTTTGAAATCATTCAAATCAAGCATAATTGCTGAAAAGGTTTGCTCAGCACTTGCTCCATTTATTTTTGCCAACAAATACCCATCCAAATTTTTACGATTAAATGCACCTGTTAAATAATCTATACTCATTGTATGATTTTGAATATTAAAATATATTATATGGGTATGCACTTGACTAAGGTTGCGTCTGTTTTGCGATAATATTGTCATAGGTAATCGGTTCTACTTGAACTGCATTTTGCAAAAGCCTATAGAACAACATGCCTCTGCTTTTTGATTTTC